>Ga0181575_10002001_pt1 | contig 14545 bp, 17 predicted proteins | sample 101ome_23_FD_145599 | JGI IMG/M metagenome (GOLD analysis project Ga0181575, IMG submission 145599) | Coastal salt marsh microbial communities from the Groves Creek Marsh, Skidaway Island, Georgia - 101411CT metaG (spades assembly) | ecosystem: Environmental > Aquatic > Marine > Intertidal zone... | reverse complement strand
GCACTTTAGGAGGAATTATGGAAAATAATATTTTTGAATTACAGTACGCTATAGACACCTTTTACTTTTTAGTTATGGGTGCTTTAGTGATGTGGATGGCAGCAGGATTTTCAATGCTTGAAGCAGGGTTGGTTAGAAGTAAGAATACCGCAGAAATTCTTACAAAAAACATTGGTCTCTATTCCATAGCATGTATCGCTTATCTTGTAATAGGTTATGCAATTATGTATGGAGGAGGATATTTTTTAACTGGTATTGAGTCTGTTGATGTTGAATCTACCTTAAAGGATTTTGCAGGTAGGGAAGATGGTTTTCATGGAGGGTCAATCTACTCAGGTGCATCCGATTTCTTTTTCCAGGTGGTCTTTGTAGCTACAGCTATGTCTATTGTTTCAGGCGCTGTTGCTGAGAGAATGAAACTATTTGCATTTTTCTTATTCGCAGCAGTGTTTACGGCAATCATTTACCCACTTGAGGGTTCTTGGACTTGGGGTGGATCAGATGTCTTTGGGTTATATAATCTTGGTGATTATGGTTTTTCAGATTTTGCAGGTTCGGGGATTGTTCACATGGCAGGAGCAGCAGCTGCACTTGCAGGTGTATTAGTTCTTGGTGCAAGAAAAGGTAAATATAATAAGGATGGATCATCTAACGCTATTCCAGGTGCAAATCTTCCTCTTGCCACACTAGGTACTTTTATCCTATGGATGGGTTGGTTTGGCTTTAATGGCGGATCCGTTTTGAAGCTAGGTGATATCGCTAATGCTCATTCTGTTGCCATGGTATTTTTGAATACTAATACAGCAGCTGCTGGTGGTGCAATCGCTGCTCTCATTTTTGCCAGAATATGGTTTGGTAAAGCTGATTTAACGATGGCTTTAAATGGTGCGTTAGCAGGACTTGTTGCAATTACTGCTGAACCGTCTACTCCAACCGCACTAGAAGCAACATTGATCGGTGTTGTAGGAGGATTGTTAGTGGTTGCCTCAATTGTCATGTTGGATAGATTGTTCAAAATTGATGATCCAGTCGGTGCTATATCTGTTCATGGTGTTGTCGGTCTTTGGGGTCTATTAGCAGTTCCACTGACTAACACTGGAGCGACATTCTTTGGACAAATAGTTGGTGCAGCGACGATCTTTGTATGGGTTTTCGGAGCTTCATTGGTGCTTTGGTTAATTCTTAAGGCAGTCATGGGAATTCGAGTCTCCGAAGAAGATGAGGTTTCAGGTGTAGACCTCGTTGAATGTGGCATGGAAGCTTATCCAGAATTTACTAAGTAAATTAAACAGCTCATTAAACCGCAGATTATCCTTAAGATGGTCTGCGGTTTTTTTTTGATTCATATAAAATGAATACTTTTTTTAAAAAGTTCTTAGGTATGAGTGGAACAACCCCTCTTAAAATTATCCTTGTTGATGTCAATGCAGGTCGATCTGCAATGCTCAGAAGAGCACTTCAAGATAAGGGACATGAGGTTATTAGCCGAATGACAAGTTCTGCAGAACTTCTTGATAGTAATGAGATGACTCATGCGGATGTTATTATTGTGAACTCGGATATTCCTAATGAAGAGGTTTTTGCAAATTTAACTGATGTCAATAAAGCAAAACCCAAACCAATTGTTATGTTTGCTGATGAATCCAGCTCAGAGATGGCAAACTCAGCAATCAAGTCCGGGGTAAATGCATACATTGTAGATGGACTTGAAGAAAATCGTGTCCAGCCTATTATCGATGTTGCAATGGCAAGATTTAGAGAGTTCCAAGCGCTTAAAGACGAACTAGATGCAACCAGAAGTCAGCTATCTGAAAGAAAAGTGGTTGAAAAAGCGAAAGGACTTCTCATGAAGCATAAAAAGGTTGATGAAGATGCTGCTTATCAATCTCTTAGAAAAATGGCAATGGATAAAAACAAAAGAATTGTTGACGTTGCTGAGAGCGTTATCAATGCGTTCGAACTACTAGATTAGTTCTTTCTTTCAAACTCATCCATTTCCGCTTCAATCTGATCAAACTCATCATCTAAGTCATCTTGATTCTCATTCTCAGAATCCTGTGAATGAGTTTCTTCTTTCTCGTCCTTTTTAATTTTCTTGAACATGGGAGAGAAAAAGAGACCCGCCTCAAATAGAAGCCACATTGGAATAGCGATTAAAGTTTGAGAAATCACATCCGGCGGTGTTAGTAGCATTCCTAAAATAAAGGCACCAATAATGACATAGGGACGATTCTTTTTTAGTTTTTCTGCAGTTGTTGCACCAAAAATAATCAACAAAATAGTGGCCACAGGAACCTCAAAAGCAACACCAAAAGCAAATGAGACTTTCAATACAAAATCTAGATAGTATTGAATATCAGGGGTAAAGTTGACAATCTTGGGTCCTATACTAGTCAAAAAACCAAAAGCAACGGGAAACACCACATAGAAAGCAAACATCAATCCAGCATAAAACAAAATAGTGCTAGAAATTACCAAAGGAAAAATTATTTTCTTTTCATGTTTGTATAAAGCGGGCGCAATAAATGTCCATAATTGATAGAGTAGGAAGGGCATGGTGATGTAGACTGCAAAAATTAATGCCATCTTAAGTGGTGTTAGAAATGGCGATATTACGCCAATTGCTATGATGTTTCCATCGCTTGGCAGAACTTTAAGAATTGGATTAGCGATAAAGGTATACACTTCATCAGCAAAAGGAAATAGACAGACAAAGACGACTAATATGGCAATGACTGACTTAATCAGCTTGTCTCTTAATTCAACAAGATGCCCAATAAAAGAGAGTTCTTTTTCAGAATTGGTGGTCATTACTTGTCAGCACTTTTCTTGATTTGATCAAGTTCTTTTTTTGCATCATCAAGGATATCGACAACACTTGCAGAATCATCCTCTAACGATAAGTGTTCTTTAAGTTTGTCAGATTCCAGTTCACTTTTGACATCTTCTTGGATGTTGTTAACAAACTGTTTGAACTTGCCAACATAAAGTCCAGCTGTTCTTGCAATCCCAGGTAATCTTTCTGGGCCAACCACAATTAGTGCAATGACACCAATTAAGGCAAATTCCCAAAAACCGACGTCAAACATAAGTAGTTATTTTGATTTTTTACTGTCTTCTTTAACAACTTTGGCCTCAATAACATCGTCTTTGTTATCGATTTGCTCCTCACCATCTTTCATGGATTTTTTGAAACCTTTAATGGCGCTACCTAGGTCACCACCAATATTTTTTAATCTTTTACCACCAAAGATTAAAAGAACAATCACCAAAATAATAATTAACTCAAACGGTCCTGGCATCATTTTCTTTCTCCTCTAATTACTTATTTCTATTTTTTTTCTCTTCAATACCCGAGGTACCAAAGCGATTCGATAATTCTTTTCCAATTTCATCTGTAGAGATATCCTTATACCCTAATAGCACCAAAAGGTGAAATATTAAGTCGGCAACTTCGTGAATAATTTCAGATTTGGAATCATCTTTTGCAGCCATGATGACTTCACTTGACTCCTCTGCTATCTTTTTTAGAATCGCATCAATACCCTTTTGATTCAAAGAGGCAACATAAGATTCATCAGCTGATGCTGATTTTCTACTGAGAATTACTTCTTCAACTTTCTTGAAAATATCATCCATAAATTTCTTTAGGGTCCTTAATAACTGGTTTAGTAATTTCTAATTTTTCACCATCAATCTTTTGGAAAAAACAGCTCTCTCGTCCGGTGTGACAAGCAATACCACCAACCTGCTGAACTTTCAGAAGAATGACATCATTATCACAATCAGTATAGACATCCTTAACAATTTGCATATTTCCAGACTCTTCACCTTTAAACCAAAGTTTATTCCTTGAGCGAGAAAAATAGACTGCTTGTTTCTTCTCAAGCGTGAGTTCAAATGCTTCTTTATTCATCCAGGCAACCATCAAAATCTCATTGGTCTCAAAATCTTGAGCGATTGCTGGTATTAACCCGGCCTCATTAAAGTTAATTTTTGTGCTAATTGGCATGTTAAATTTTATAAATAACTAATCAGTATGATACAAGACTTTATCGTCACTATCTCATTGTCACTAACTCTTCTGCGCTTGTTGGATGGATAGCCACAGTATCATCAAACTGCTTTTTCGTGGCACCCATTTTGATGGCAACTGCAAAACCTTGAAGCATTTCATCAGCGCCATGTCCCATGATATGACAACCGACAACTTTCTCATTATTATTCACGCAGACCAATTTTAGTGCGGTAGTTGTTTTATGATCTGATAGCGCATCTGCCATTGGAGTAAATTGAGATTGATAAACTTTTACATTTTTAAATTTTTTCCTAGCCTCTTCTTCAGTCATACCTATTGTTCCAATGGGAGGATGCGTAAAAACAACAGTAGGGATATTTTCATAACTGAGGCGTCTGTTTTTCATGTTGTTATAGAGTCGATCAGACAGTCTTCTGCCAGCCGCAATAGCAACAGGAGTGAGTGGCGCTCTTCCAGTCGCATCTCCTAATGCATAGATATTACCGATATTAGTTTTTTGAAACTTATTAGTCAAAATAAAACCACGTTGATCTGTTTTTACACCAGCATTTTCTAGTCCCAAATGTTGAGTTAATGGATCTCTTCCAACGGTCCAGATGATTTGTTCATATCCAGAAAAATCTCCCTTATTGGTGTGAAGCGTTTTATCTTTGGAGATCTTATCAATCGAAGTTCCAAATTCAATTTTTATTCCATGTTCCCGATAGTCATTTTCTAAGGAAGACTGAATAAGCTCATCGAAACCATTAAGTAACTTCTGAGATCTAACAAATAAGCTAACTTCACTGCCCAAACTGTTTAATACGCCTGCTAGCTCAACCCCAATATAACCACCCCCGACAACAGCAACCCGCTTGGGAAGTTCATTTAGTTCAAAAAAACCATCAGAGGTGATTCCATATTTGGCCCCCTCTATTTTCGGGACTGAGGGTTCACCTCCGGGAGATAGAACAATAGTATCCGCAGTGAGATTTTCACCATTTACTGAAATAGTATTTTTATCTATGAGTTTTCCAAAACCATGAAAATAGTCGATACCGAGTTTTTCCAGATACCCGTCATACCATTCATTAATACCATTAATATAGTTCTCTCTTCCGTCTTTAAGTTTTGTCCATGAAAAATCATTAATTGAAATATCAAATCCAAATCCGTTTGAGTTTTTAATTGTTTGTGCAGCATTCGCAGCAAACCACATGACTTTTTTTGGAACGCAACCAACATTTACACAGGTTCCTCCAACCTGATTGACCTCAACAACAGCACATTTTTTCCCATATTCTGATGCACGTTCAACCGCAGAAAGACCTCCCGAACCTGCTCCAATTGCAATCATGTCATAGTGTTTTCTCATAATTAATAACCTGCTTTTAAGCTTGCTTCAATAAATTTATCTAAGTTACCATCTAACACATCTTGAGTGTTAGAACTTTCAATACCAGTTCTGATATCTTTAATCCTTGACTGGTCTAGGACATATGATCGAATTTGGTGACCCCAGCCAATATCAGATTTAGAGTCTTCTAATTCTTGTTTTTCCTCGTTTCGTTTTTGAATTTCAAGTTCATAAAGTTTAGATTTCAGTTGTTTCATAGCCTGATCTTTGTTGGCATGTTGAGATCTTCCATCTTGACACTGAACCACCGTAGCAGTTGGTAGATGAGTTATTCTTACGGCTGAATCAGTTTTATTAACATGTTGACCTCCTGCCCCAGAAGCACGATAAGTATCAATTCTTATGTCAGCAGGATTGATATCTATTTCAATATTGTCATCTATTTCAGGAGAAACAAAAACAGAGGAAAAAGAGGTGTGTCTTTTGCCATTAGCGTTATAAGGAGATTTTCTTACTAATCTATGAATACCAATTTCTGTCCTAAGCCATCCAAATGCAAAATCACCATCAAAGTGAATGGTTGCAGATTTAATCCCAGCTACCTCGCCAGGAGAAACCTCCATCAGCTTGACTCCAAACTTATGCTTTTCGCCCCATCGAAGATACATTCTTAACAACATCTCTGCCCAATCTTGTGCTTCTGTTCCACCAGAACCGGACTGAATATCCAGGTAAGCGGAGTTTTTGTCCATCTCACCACTAAACATTCTCTCTAATTCTAATTTTGAAATCTCTATCTCAAGATTTTCAAGATCCATCTCAATGCTTTCAATAGCGTCATTATCATTCTCGTCTGATGCCATTTTGATAAGTTCCTTGGCGTCATCAAGAATTGCAAAACCAGAATCAAATGTGTCAATCATTGAATCAAGCGATGATTTTTCTTTGGATATTTTTTGCGCCTCATCTTGATTGGACCAGATATCAGGATTCTCTAGAATTCTAGCAACCTCTTCTAATCTTAATCTTTTTTCATCAAGCTTTAAATGAGACGATAAGGATTCAAACCTTTCTTTTAACTCATCAACTTTTTGGACAATTATTGCAACTTCCATTTTCTTCAGACATAAAAAAAGCCCCAGAGGGGCTTAATTATAAATTAGTTAAAACTACTTTCTTAAACCAAGTCTAGAAATTAAACTTGCATAAGAATCAAGATTTTTATTCTTTAAATAACCAAGTAATTTCTTTCTTTGAGAAACTAATTTCAGTAACCCTCTTCTAGAATGATGATCTTTTTTATGAGTCTTAAAGTGCTCAGTTAGATGCTTGATTCTAGCTGTAAGAAGGGCAACCTGAACATCAACAGAACCAGTGTCATTCTTGTCTGTTTGATATTCTTTAATAATTTTTTGAGTGTCAATCGACATATTTTCTTAACTTGTTAAATTTCAAAAACGCGTATTATACAAGACTATACTAGAAAATGATACGCCTTTTTCTTCATGCATATCATAAGTTTTCATAATAACTAGTCTCACCATCTGGCCTGGTTTTAAATCTCTTATGGATCCATAAATATTGATCAGGATATTTAAGGATTTGCTTTTCAAGTATTGCATTTGTTTTTGAGGCATCCTTGATAGGGTCTTTGGTTGGATAAGATCTAAGAGGTTTCAGAAATTCCATGATGTACTTATCTTTTTGCCTATTAAAGTGGTAAGGAATAACAACTGTATTACTATTTTGTGCCAGCCTTGAAGTTGCCGAAACTGTTGCCGTGTTAATATTGAAAAACGGAGCAAAAATTGTATTTTTAGGACCAAGATCTTGATCAGGCGCATACCAGATTGGAGTTTTGCTTTTGATTGCTTTTAACATGGATCTGGTGTCGCTATTTTTGATCATAATGGCTCCATTATCAACAAAACCTCTTCTCATAACTTCATCAAAAAGTTGATTGTTTTGAGGACGATAAATATTCGCTATGCTGTAATTCAAAAGTAACGCTCTCGAACCTAGCATCAACGAAAGAAAATGCGACGCAAGAAGAATGATGCTTTTTCCATCCTGAATTGCATCTTGTAGATATTTATCATTTTTAATGACCAATCTTTTTGATATCTTGCTGTTGTCAGCAAAATAAGCATTGGCAGTTTCAAAAATTGAAATACCCATTTCTTCAAAATTTTTCTTCAGTAGAAAGGTGATTTGTTGCTTATTTTTTTCTGGAAAACATAGGCCTAAATTTTTTTCGGCTACTTTTTTTAAATGACCTGAGAATATAAACATTAATCTTCCAATTAATCTTCCAATCTTGAGTTGAACTTTGAAAGGGATTTTGGTCGAAATTTTCATCAAGAAAACTAAAATCCAGGTAGGATAAAATTTTGGGTGTAAGAAATTTTTATTCTTCATTAAAATGAAATCTTAGTCTTCAAGAGTTATCAAATGCCATTTATCGATAAAGATTTTATCAATGATTTATCCACAAGAGTTGATATTGTCGAAATCATCAATAAGCGAGTCAATTTAAAGAAAGCCGGAAAAGACTATAAGGCATGCTGTCCTTTTCATAACGAAAAAACACCCTCTTTTACCGTGGCGCCTGATAAACAAATTTTTCATTGCTTTGGTTGTGGCGAAAGTGGAAGCGCAATTGACTTTGTCATGAAACATGATCATCTGGATTTTGTTAGTGCAATTGAGACTATTGCTAATGAATCTGGTTTGCAAGTAGTCTATGAAAAGAGTGGTGATTCAAATTATTCAAAAACCCAAGAATATTTTGAAATCATGAAGCAGGTGAGTGATTTTTATTCCCTGCAAATTAGATCTAAAAAATATCAACCCATTATTTCAGCATACGCAAAAAAAAGAGGGTTGAGTGGAGATGTGGCTAAAAGATTTAAGATCGGATATTCTTCTCCTGACTGGAGTGCCTTATATGATCATTTTAAAAACGATGAAATGAGTATTGAAAAATTAGTGGAGATGGGTCTATTAGTAAAAAAAGGAAAACAAGAAGGGTATTACGATCGATTTAGGGGTCGCTTGATGTTTCCAATTCACAACTTCAAAGGTCAAGTGATTGCATTTGGGGGAAGATCTATAGATGAGGATAATCAGCCCAAGTATCTTAATTCTCCAGAAACTCCGTTATTTTCAAAATCCAAAGAACTCTACGGACTTTTTCATGCTAGAAAGTATTCGCGTTCTGTTGAACATATCATTGTTGTCGAAGGTTACATGGATGTTGTTAGTCTACATCAGCATGGAGTTACTAATGCTGTAGCTTCTTTAGGAACTGCAACCACACCACAACATATTGATATTCTCTCAAAAACTTCCAATAACATCATCTTTTGTTTCGATGGAGATAACGCAGGAAAAAATGCTGCATGGAAAGCGCTTAATATCGCACTTCCAAAGATTAAAGCAGGATTGATAATTAAATTTATGTTCCTTCCAGATGGTGAAGACCCTGATTCAATTATTAGAAAAGAGTCAAAGTTGGCTTTTGAGAAAAGGGTGGATAACTCAATTACACTAAGTCAGTTCTTATTTGATCATATTAAGGAGGCTGTTAATTTTGAAACCATTGAAGGAAAAACTCAATTTCTAGAAAAGGCATTCGACTTAATTAAAACGATCAATTACGATGTATACGCCAAGCAAATTCTAGAAGGGGTTGCAAACCAGGTTTCACAAGATGTTTCAAAAACTGAAGAAATGTATCAGGACTTTAAGTTTAAAAATCCAATCAATTTTCAACCCAACACTTCTAATAGTGCCAAAGAGAAAACGAGTTCAGCATCCAATGATGGACATAAAAAATTAATGGGAAGAATGATTCAGCTCGTCTTAAACTACCCTTCGATTGTTAATAACAATATTGAAGAAAAGGTCAGGAGGATTGAAAATAGTGCTGTCTTAACTGACATTATCAGATCGGTTTTACTAGTTGAAAATTTAACCAAGGATGAGTTGATAAGACCTTTTAAAAATCAAGAACAGATTTTCCAAAGGCTGCAATATCTATCAAAAGATCTTAATCCTTATTTAAATGAAGAGCAGGCCAGAAATGAATTGTTGTCAGCAATTGATAAATGTGCAAACATTCAAGCCAAGGGGCAGAGATCTTCATACCTTAGGAAAAATTTAGAAGTTGAAGATCAGGCAAGAATTGTGGAAGAAATTAAGAAATCAAAAGGAATTTAGTTTCCAGCAAGTTGCAGGTCATAATTGCCATTATTTAAAATTTTATTCATTGCTTCATTAAAAGCTATGGCTGCAGAGTTCGACCCTTCGCACTTAAAAGGCTTATTGGTGTAACCTCGAAAGCATTTTTTTGGTTTATTTAAATTGATTGACATGAAGTATTTTGGGTTCTCTACAGGAGAAAATCCAGAAAAATAGGTATTAACATTTCCTTTTTTGCTATAACCACCAGAAGCCAGTCTTACATCCACTGTTCCAGTTTTTCCAGCCACCTCATGACCTCTCATCTTGGCTCTATATCCAGAACCATTTTCAACAACTGCCTTTAGATGATTTGCGATATTTGAGACAGTTTCTCTTTTGAAAACTTTGACATTATCTTCGTCAAATTTATTGAAATTTTGAAAAAGTTTTAGTCTTGGCATACTCCCCTCATTTCCAAAAACTAGATAGGCTCTAGCCAATTGGGCAAGGTTTGTATTCATTGGACCATATCCAAATGAGGCAGTGCGTTTATCAGCGTTTGACCATTCATAAGGAAGTTTTAAAACACCTGGGGTTTCTATGGAAGGAATTAAAGCCAAAGGCTTGCCAAAACCTAAATTACTCCAAGTTTCATATACAGTTTCTTTATCCAACTTTTCCATGACATTAACTGTTCCCAAGTTATCTGACTTTTGCAGTATTTTCTTAACTGTCATACATTTGTATATTTTTTTGTCATTGTATGTTGGTATTACATGCCCAATTCTCTTAGTAACATCAAAACACTCATCTTCTGTTGCTGTAATTTTCCCTTGATCAAGTGCCAGAAGCATTGTAAATGGCTTCATGGTTGAACCAGGCTCCAAGAGATCGGTTAGGATTCTGTTTTTGTAATTCTCTGGAATATAAGTAGATTTATCATTAGGATTATCAGCAGGGTAGTTAGCCATAGATAGTATCTCGCCATTAGGGGAGAGAATAATGGCGGAACCTGAATCTGCATCATGTCTTTTTACTGAGTTTTTGATAGCGTCATAGGCCATAAATTGGATATTTGCATCAATAGTAAGTTGAATATTCTTACCATTTTGTTTCTTGGTTACAACTTTTGGGTTGAAATATGAGCCCGAGTCATTTGAGGTAGAAATTTCTTTTTCCCCATCCTTGCCTTTTAAAAGGTCATTGAATTCTTGTTCTATGCCGGCAATCCCATCTCCATCAGAGTTAAGTCTTCCAATCAAGGGGGCAAGCGAAGCCCCTCTTGGATAATATCTTTGTGTATATTTTTCAATTTTGACACCAGCTAATTTTTGTTTTGTACATCTGTTGACTTTGATTTTTTCATTAGGATATTCCTGGACTCCAATTTTTGACAGTATTCTTTGGTGAAGTTTTAATTTCTTATCCACAATCATCTCAGCGCATACCTTTCTTCGATCTGTAATTAGACTTTCTATGTCGCCAATCATTTGACTATTAAGAGAAATATCGTCTTTTATAATCCAATATCGCCTTCCGCGTTTTTTTGATAATTGAGAATCCATCAAATCCTTAAATTCAGTCTCTGAGAATTCTAGAGCTTTCGCCAAATCAGATATAAATTCCTTTTGAAGGATAGTAGGGTCAATATTAATTTTTGCTCTTAGTAAGCTAGTTGCTAAAATTTCACCATTTCTATCTAAAATATCACCTCTAATTGCTTTTTCACTTACCTGTCGAAGCGCTTGACTATCTGCTTTTTCAATAATTGAACCTTTATGAGTTTGAATAGAATGAATATTGATTGATTGAACTATAAAAACGATCAATAGAATAGAAAGAATGAGCCATATAAGCCAATTTCTAGTCCAATATCCCTGGGTTTTTAGTGCTACCATTCTTTAATCCTTATTTCTTTTTTAATATCAACCAATCCCAATGTATCGGTTGCAATTTTTTTAATTTCGATCCCGCTTAGTCTTTCTGAGTAATCAGTGTTGTTTTGTCGATATTTGGCTGAAATTAATTGATATTCACTCTCAAGCTTATCCTCTAGAATATAAAAATCTCTATGTTTTTTATTTAAAAATATTGAGAGTACAGACAAAAGAACTATCACAAGGGCAAGTAAATAATTTCTATATTTAAATGTCTTTCTTAACATTTTTCTGCAACCCTCAAAATAGCGCTTCGAGATCTTATATTGGAATTAATCTCTGACTGAGTTGGAAATAGTTTGCCTAAATCTTTTAGGGATATTGTTTCTTCATTATTTTGAATTGGCATCCCTTTAGGTATGGGACTGGGTCTAGAATTTTTTTGTATAAATTTTTTAACAATCCTATCTTCAAGCGAATGAAAACTGATTATGCAAATTCGACCATGAATCGATAGCACTTGGATTAGCTCCTCAAGAGTAGATTCAAGTATTTCAAGCTCTTTATTAATAAAGATTCTTAAAGCTTGAAAAGTTCTTGTTGCAGGATGTTTCTTTTGGTTTGATTTGACAACAGTTTTAATAATATTACTTAATTCAAAAGTTGTTTCAATAGGTTTATTCTCAATAAATTCTTTGATTTTTTTAGCAATCAATCTAGATTTTTTTTCTTCTCCATAATGGTATATCACATTGGCTATTTCACTCTCTTTAGCTTTTGTTAACCATTGGGAGACAGTTAAATTATTTCCTCTATCCATGCGCATATCAAGAGGACCATCTTTATTAAAACTAAAACCTCTCTCGGCATTGTCTAATTGTGGAGAAGAGACTCCTAGATCAAACAAGACACCATCAATTTTTCCATTCAAATCAAGATCTTTAACCACTTGTGCAAGCTCGCTAAAATTTTTCTTGAAAAATTTCAATCGAGGGTCATCAAAGTTTTCATCAAAATAAGATTGGGCATCATCATCTTGATCAAAGGCAATTAATCTGCCATCCTCATTTAGACAATCTAAGATTTGCTTCGAATGTCCTCCTCGACCAAATGTGCAATCAATATAAATTCCAGATTTTTTAATATCTAACCCCTTAATTGCCTCATCAAGAAGAACAGGAGCGTGAATATTCATAGCGTAAGTTGAGTTACTTCCTCTGGAATATCAGTTTTAAGGGTAATATTATCCAGCTCTGATAATTGAGAATTCCATAAAGACTCATCCCATATTTCAAAACTTTTGCCTTGACCACTTAAAACTATTTTTTTATCAAGACTGGCAAGGGATCTTAATTCAGTTGGGATTAGAACTCTAGATGCTTTATCGAGTCTACATTCAGTTGCATGACCAATGAGTTTTCGACGTATTCTTTTGGTATATGGATTTAATGAGGGAAGTCGATTAACCTTTTCTTCAATTTGTAGCCATTCTGGAATGGTGTAAAGAAGTAAACAACTATCTTCTGGGTGAATGCTTAGAACTACTTCTCCCGATGAAACTTCAAGAATAGTTTCCGAGTGTCTTTTTGGTAACTTAATTCTCCCCTTTGCATCCAGGGAGACATTGTGTAACCCACGAAACATTACAAGACAGAAACCACTCCAATTGAGAAAGTGATGATTGCTGAAAGGTAGATATAAGTTTTAAGAGCTGTCTCCATAGTTGTTCCCCATTTAAGTCCAAGAATTAATTATTTGGAAATTTTAAACCACTTTTTCCCACTTTGTAACACTTTTTAACACAATTGCATTTTTTAAATAATTGTTAACAATTAAGCAAAAAATTACGAATATTTACTAATATTTTGTGGAATTCAATGAAAACTGTTAACAATTCAAACTAAAAACAGGTATCCTACTTGGAAAAAATATTTTTAAATTTATGCCTTACCATAAGATTAACAAAAGTTCTTTGCCAAGCGTTATCGCTAAAGCAAAGCAGTATCGTTCTTTGTTAGAACCTGACTTGGCAATAAGTATTTGCCTTGACGTTTTTGCTGTTGATCAAAACAATCAGGAAGCGCTAGTAATTTATATTCTCTCCTTGACTGACTTATATTCTCACGATGTAAAGGTAGACCAGGAAAAAATACTTTCTGCAATCAACCGTTTAAACTCAGATTTTGAGAGAAATTACTACATTGGATTAATGCATGAAAGAAAAGCAAGATCTTATTTAAACAAACACATGTCTAGGTCGTTTGCTTTTGAAGGTCTTCAAAATGCGATGGAGTATTATGAACTTGCTGAAAAACTACAGCCAGAAGATATTTGTGACGCTAATTTGAGATATAACAGTTGTCTTAGAACAATTGAAAAAGAGAAGTTAACTCCAAGACAAGAATTCAATGAATTATATTAAGAACAGTATTGTCCAAAAAAAATGGTTAGTATTTGCCGGAATACTTTGGATTGCTTATTTGTTTTTTCATATGTTGACTTTGCTTAATTTCCACCAGGGAAGCGAAGCATTCAATAATTTTTATCTATGGTACGAAGATTCATTGCTTCACTCGCTAATCATTCTTTCATTAATTCTATCGTTAGTCGTTCATGTTTTTATTGCTCTCAAGAGACAACTATCTAATCATCAAGCCAATGGTAAAACTAGATATGCCAAGAGATATCCCGGTGATATTCCTAGGTTTATAGTCTTCTCAGGAGTTATATTTCTACTAACTTTCATCATTTTTCATTACATTCAAATGGAACTTATGAGCAGGGAAGATTTATATATAAGTCTCAAGTCAGTCTTATCTGAGCCTCTGTTTGCTTTGATATATTTATTGGGAGTCACCACCGTGACATTTCATATGTATCACGGCATTAAAAATATCCCACTTTCTTTAGGTTTGAATCATGTTGAGTTTGAGAAGACTTCAATTGTTATCTCAGGTGCAATTGCAATTGGTTTTTTATCATTATTAGCTGGAGTTTACTATGCTTGAATCCAAAGAACCTTCGGGTCCATTAGAATCAAGATGGCAGAGACATCTTTTTGACTTAGGTCTTGTCGCTCCGCATAACAGAAAGAAACACAAGATTATT
>Ga0181575_10001993_pt1 | contig 14574 bp, 10 predicted proteins | sample 101ome_23_FD_145599 | JGI IMG/M metagenome (GOLD analysis project Ga0181575, IMG submission 145599) | Coastal salt marsh microbial communities from the Groves Creek Marsh, Skidaway Island, Georgia - 101411CT metaG (spades assembly) | ecosystem: Environmental > Aquatic > Marine > Intertidal zone... | reverse complement strand
AGCAAGGTGTTATGGCTGAGATGCAAATTGCTAATCAGTTCCTTGCTAAGAACGCAGAGTTCCAGCAGCAGATGAACCTAGCTAACTTATCTAACGATCAACAGATGAGACTAGCTAACTTATCAGCACTTAACCAAGCAGAGTCAGAAAATCTTACAGCAGCACAGCAGACAGAGTTAGCTAACCTCAATGCTCGTATGCAGACTAATTTGTTACAGGGACGTATTGCAGCTGAGATGAATGTAGCTCAGCTGAACGTTGATCAGCAAAGAGCCGTACAGAATGCGGCTATGGTTGCCAACGTAGATATGGCTAAGTTTAGTGCAGAGCAGCAGGTTGAATTAGCTAATAGTAGATTTATGCAGACTATGACAATGGCTGATTTAAATAACAGACAGCAAGCAGCTATTCAAAATGCTACAGCTATGGCACAGCTTGACTTAGCTACCGTAGATCAAAGAACTAAACTAGCTGTTCAAAATGCTCAAGCTTTCTTAGCTATGGATATGGCTAACCTTAATAATGAACAGCAAGCTCTTATGTTAGATCAGCAGATGAGGCAGCAAAGAAGCCTATCTGATCAAGCGGCTGCTAATGCTGCTAGGCAGTTTAATGCTGCATCAGAGAATCAAACAAATCAGTTCATGGCTTCTATGGAAGCTCAGATGAACCAGTTTAATGTTTCTCAGTCTAATGCTATGGAGCAGTTCAATGCTACTGAGGCTAATAGAATTTCAGCAATTAACGCAGGTAATCAGTTAGAGGCTGACCGATATAACTCACAGATAACTGCTCAGGTATCACAATTCAATGCTCAGCTAGATTACCAAGCTGAACAGTGGAACGCGGCCAACGCACAGGCTGTAGAGCAGTCTAATATTGATTGGAGACGCAGAGCTAACTTAGCTGATACAGCGGCACAGAACGCAGCTAACCAGCAGCAGGCACAGTTCCAGTTTAATCTTGATTCTCAAGAACAGGCTCAGATGTGGCAGCAGCTACGTGATCAGGCTTTGTTTACTCAGCAATCAAGCGAGTCAGAAAGAGATCGTCTTATCAATGTGATTAATGCTGCGCTTTCTAACGAAGCATTTATGACTGATAAGAAAATGGCAGGGCAGCGTCAGCAGCTGTTCAATATGTTAAATAGGACCACAGGCGGTGCAGCAGCTTTCATGGGATCAGGTGCTGGAGGTGGAAATTATGTTGGTGGACTAACTAGCGTGGCTGCCTCTAGAGGAGGAGCCGGAGGGGGCGTAGGCGCAACCGCAGCAAGAAGGGACAGTTAAAATATGGGAATTTTTAGTAGAATATGGAAAGGCGTTAAAAAGACTTTTAAAAAAATATTTAGTCCTATTAAACGTGCCTTTAAAAAGTTTGGTAAGTTCATGGGTAGACTTGGTGTTCTTGGTCAAATTGCCATGTCTTTTATATTACCGGGAGTAGGTAATGCTTTGTTAAGCACCTTCGGAAAAGCTGCTACTTGGTTAAGCGGAGGAGCATTAGGTTCCGTAGGTCAAGCCGCAGGCTGGGTACTAGGTAAAAGTGTTGAGTTTGGTAAGCTGGCTGTACAAGGGTACAAGACTGTTACCGGGGCTGTTACTGATTTTATCGGAGCAACTGGTAAGTATATTGGAGGTAAGTTAGGTATAGGTAATCTTCCTAACGTAAGTATGGACCAAGCATGGAAAGAATATACTACTAAGCTATCTGATAGTTTTTCAAAGCTTGGTGATTCTGCTAAAGAATTTTGGGACTTGGACATTGATGGCGCAGGCCCTTTAAAGCCAGTATCAATGAGTAGAGAGGAGTTTGAAAGTAAGACGACGGTGGATGCAGATGGCAACATTGTTAAAAAAACCCCTGATCCTCTTAAGCCTACAGATGAATTTACCAAGACCCCTTCTTCAATAGATGGTGGAAGATTTCAAAAAGTTTCTAATATATCAGAAGTATCTAACTGGAAAGAGCTTGGTTTCACTACAGAAGCTAAAGAAGGTTTTATGGGTTTTGAAATAGATGGACAGAAACTTTATTTAAACCCTGCCGCAGATCAATCAAAATTAGCAGCATCTGTTGACCTTAGTAGCCTACAGGAATATTCTACTGGAATTGTAGGCGAAGGTGTAACTAAGCCTAGTCTTCTTGAAAGAGTCACAGGTGAGAAAACTTTTGGGGACGTAGGTAGAAAGCTTGTAACAGAGACAAGAGATTATGCCTACGCTGCTCCGGGTAAAGCTGTTAGTTCAGCTGTAACAACTGCTGGATTACAAGGTCTAGGGTTAGCCGCTAAGCCTCCGGGTGAACCGGGGCCAGCATGGGGATCTAGAGTAAGTTTTGACTCTCCTTCAAAATACTATGGAACTGAACAAATCTTACAACCTGTTAGTAGTATTGGTTTTATGGATTTTGTTGATGCTTATGCTCAAGGGGGAGAACAGATGGGTACATACGGTGGGCAAGGTTTCTATTCAGAATATATGAGAAGGTTTGCTGTTTAAAAAGGAATTAGTTAATTATGGTAGATCAAGAATTAGACGACGCTTTCTTTAAAGCTGGAACATCTTTTCAACGTCCTATGCCCGGAGAATCGTTAACTCGTGATCCTGACCAGAGACTTCCTTTTGAAGGTTCGCCTAGATTTACGGACAGAACAGATGCTTTAGAATACTTTTTTGAAATGTTTACTGAAGAAGAAAACTATGTATCTATTATGGACACTCTAGAATCAGGTGTGTCTATTATGGAAATAGTTCAAGTGTTTCTCATGCAGGGCTTTCAAGAAGGTTTATTTAACCCAGATCTAATGATGATTCTTGCAGAACCACTAGCTTATATGCTTGCAGCGTTAGCAGAAAGAGCCGAAGTAGAGTTTACTATTATGGGCGATGAAGACGAGATGCCTACAGCTGAAGAACAAGAGCTGCCTATTATGAATCAAAAGTTAAAGACTATTGAAAAGCCTGAGATGGACGAAGACTTTCCCGCAGAGCTTTCACAAAGACTAGACAATGTACAAGCACCAACCTCTTTGTTAGGAGCAAGATAAATGTCAGACGGTAATCAATTATCACAAGCCTATTCAATTTTAGGACAGGCAACTACGGCTGAGTATGAGCGCAGACGTAGGGAGGAAGAGAGGCTTGAAAAGCGTAAAATGCGGAACCAGCTTCTTGGTTACTTTGTCAGCCCTTTGTTAAAAAGTGCAGGAGAGGCTGTAGGCAAAGGTGTTTCTGGTTTTACTAGTGATCTTATTTTAGGTGATAGTGCTAGAAATTATTTTGATAGAGAAGAAGGCATCATTACAGCTAGAAAGGCGCAGACAGCAGCCAAGATAGAAAAGGATATTAGCGAACAGCTAGGTCAACTATCTACAGGAGGCAAGTCTTCACAGGACGGAGCCTTTGACTTGTTCAATAGTGGCATTAGGGAAAATATGATAGCTAAGTACGGGGACGATGATAAAACAAAACAAGTCATTGATTCTTTGTTGCTTGCCAATCAGGAGCAGATTAGAACAGCTTCTGGAGAGTGGCACGATAAGCTTGAAGCGTTGGGAACATATGCAGGTAAGGCCCCTACTCAAGCAGAGCTTTTAGCTAGAGCAAAAAACGAAGACTTTGTTTTTGGTCAGACTAAAGGACAAAGAGCCGTTGCAAAATTGACCTCTGCCCTTACACCCGGATCATACGAAGATAGAGAAAGAGAATCCGTAAGATATCTGATCACTGGTCGTAGTGATTCAGCTAATCTTCCTTCGTGGTATTTAGATTTTCAAAACGCTGGGTTTGAGGAGGAGCTGCGTAAAAAGTTTACCAACCTTCAAGACATGCGACCAGAAGCTCTGGACAACATGATGACTGAGTTTATTTCTAGCACCCCAGAAATGCAGGCATATTTTAACTCTTTAGATGAAGATAACCAAAGACAAATTGCTGCTGCACCTGCTCAAAGAGCAAGGGAAGGGGAGTTAAAGGCTTTACGTGAAGACCCAAATAACAATCGTTTACTTGCAGATTATTTAAATAGCGCCGAAGGTAAAAGGCACACTACTAAAGAGGATGCTTTACGTGGCTTTGTGTCTAGCATTGGAGCAGTATCAGACTTAAATACTTTTGCAACTAGATATCAACTTGATGCAGGGACAGAACAAACAGCAACACTGGCAGATGCTGTAGCTGTGTCTACGTTTGGAAAAGATTTAGACGATTTAAGTGATAGCGAAAAATCTACAGTTAGGACGCAAACAAAAGAAGCAGTAAAAGTGTTTGGTCTTAATTTTAATAAAGACTTTGCTTATGCTCTGTCTCAGATAGATGATGAACAGTTAGGTAAATTATCTAGATCTTTAACGCCCGGAGCAAGAAGGGTTCTGGCAAATGATTATGTTTCGTTTCAAATAAACAGTAATCTACGTAATGAGGTTGAAGAAATAGATCCGTGGTTTGGCGCACCTTATCTTGAAGAAACTGACAGATTAACAGCTACCATGAAAGACCCAGAGGCTGGTTTAAATTTTATTCTTTCTAGAATATCTGATGATCAATATGTTGACTCTGCATCCACTCAAGCAGTAAGGAGTGGTATTTCTGCACAAGTTAAGAAAGAAAATAGGCAAATGGTTGATCCCTACTTTGCAGCTTTAAACATGCGTGAGCTAAACAACCAGTTTGCGTTTGTTGATGATCCGTTACTTTCTAAAGAAGAAAGAGAACAAGGTATAAGAGATGGGCTTATGCAGCTAGAGCAGGCTATTGGTGAGAGGGCTTTGTCCGAAGGTTACAGGATGTCTGACAACACTCCTAACATTTCTCCAGTTCTGTTAGATCAGTTAGAAGAGTTCAGGTCTTCTTTGCTTTCTAGACTTTATCCGTCTTCCCCAACGAGGTAACTACGCCAGTAGGTTTAGGTATTTAACATATGGCAACATTCAGTTTTAATTTTGACAACATCTTAACTCAGTCTACTCTTGATAAAGAGGAAGAAGATCTGCAAGCTGTTCCAACACAGTTTGATTTCTCTTCTTCGTTTTCTCCTGTAGAAGATGTAGATCTAGAGGATATTTCTGTAGCTAGGCGAATAGGTTATGGTGCTGCTCAAGAGCCAATGATTCTAGGCAGCGCATATCGGATGGGTGCGGCCGGTGTTGAATCTTTGTTTTCTGATAAATCATTTTCTGAACTATTGAGAGACAGAGAAAGAGAAAGACAAAAAGAAATAGCTAAAGATTTTCCAGAGTTTGCAGGTTTATCTGCGGCTGAAGAAGACGCTGCTATTTTGTCTGGAAGAATAAGCACTGCTTTTGTAGATCCTGTTACATTCCTTATTCCGTGGACCAAAGTAGCTAAAGCAGGAAGACTAGCTACCGTAGGTACAGGTGCTGCTGTAGGTGCAGGTGAAACTGCTCTTAGAGAAAAGGCGCTATACGGTGAAGTAGATGGGGCTAATGTGGCGTTGTCTGCTGTGATATCAGGAGCAAGCACAGGCGCAGTTGATGCTATTGCTAGAAAGTTTTCTGGTGCAAAAGAGATAGCCCAAGACATAAGAACTCCTGAAAAGATTTTACCTAATGAAGTAGATGTACCTGTTGTTTCTACTGCACCCGCTGCCAGAGAAGAATTATCTCCTATGCGAGATGTTATTAAACAGTATCGTAGAAATCTTGATACTGCTTCACGCGCTAGACAAGGTGAAATAATTTTAACAGATAAAAGCACACAGGCTGACTATGTTAGGGCGCATAACAGAAAGCTTATGGGTCTTCCTCAGTCAATGGACGTTAAGTTTACTCCTGAAGTTAAACAAGCTTTAGATGAATCTGTTGAAACGGTAGCCAAAAAGTCTCCTATGTCTCCTCAACAGTTAAGCAGTCAATCTACGTTAGCTCAAAAAATTTCAGAAAAAGAAAAGATTAGCGCCAAAATTGATGAACTGGAAAAGCTTCGTAAGAATAAGTCTAAAGAGCAAAAAGCAGAAATAGATAAGCAGCTATCAGAGTTAAATCAGGCTAGAACCAGCTTAGAGCAAAACATGATGTCTGGTGTTATTTCCTCTGCTGAGCAAAAGGCAGACTTTAATGTTTCTGTTTTAGAGGACATGTCAGAAAAAGGAACTTTGACAGAAAGCATAATAAATAAAGTTTTGTTTGAAGCTGCTAGACCTGTTGGGTTTGGGCTGATGGGTGGTATGTATGGCGCAGCTACAATGGACGAAGACGATGATGCTGGTTACTTATTGTCCACTGTTGCTGCTGGAGCCGCTTTAGGCTTTGCTCAGAAAAGAATACAACGATCTACGGCTTTGTCGGACGTAGACAAGCAAACAGGCCAGATGGCAATTAATATGGCTGGAGAAGGTTTTATAGCTAGAAACATGCAGAAGCTAAAATATATGACAGCTTCTACAACTGCTACACGAATGAATGCTTTTGGCGGCTGGAACAAAGTCATAGGCAACAGGCTGTTTAATTCTTTTGGCTCAGACGTAGACAGCGTTGAATCCAAAACTCTACGAAGACAGTCAGAGTTTTTAGGTAAACTTTATCGTGTTGCTTCTGAACCTGAAAGAATATCTTTCTTAGGTAAACTAAAAAAAATAAAAGATGTTGACTACGATGAAATAGATCCTCGCGCAAACGCTTTAAACACTGTAGCTGGTGAAGTAATGCGAGGCTATCAGACATTAGACAACATTGCGGTAGGATACAAGGGCCTTAAAAATGATTTACAGGCTCTAGACGCAGACGATATAGAAGCTATTAAAGTAATGGTTCCTCAGTTAGAACAGCTTAGGGACAGCGTAGCTCAACGTATGAAGGACGTAGGTATAAAGTTTGAAGAAGTAGACCACTATGGCTTACCTCAACTATGGAACCTAGATGCCATAGGTGATGACTATGGTAGGTTTGTAAAAGATCTAAAAGAAGCTATATCTATCCAAAGAAAAAATAAAGGACAGGCAGGCCCTGTTAACGATAATCTTGTGTCTAGAACGGCAGACAGTATTTCAGGAAGAACGCCTAAGTTAAAATATGGTCCTGAAGGAAGAACTATTTTTAAATACGACGAAAAAGATAGCAGTTATACTTTCAGAGGAGCTGCTCAGTTTTTTGAAAATGAACGAAAGATTACAGATTTAGAAGCTACAAGGTACATGTATGAAAAAGGATGGATCAACGTAAATGCTGTTGACGCTCTTTCAGACTATGGAACAAAGTCTATCAAGGTTGCTGAGTTTTCTGATGCGTTCGGTGCAAACGGAGAGATAATTAATTTAGCCTATAGAAGTATAGGAGACGCTTTTACCAAAAGGGCAAAAAACGCTTCAAATGTTGATCACGCAAACATCACAGCGAGACAAAAAGCATATCAAAATCAACTTGTAGATTCTATAGAAAACTATTGGGGAGGGTACGGAGATTCTCGTGTGCTGGGTCTTGATGCTACTGTTCCTTTAAAAATTTTTACTACTTTAGCCAATACAACTTATCTTACTACTGTTTCAATAGCCAGCTTAGGTGACCTGTTGCAGCCTTTTATTAACAGTTCTTTTGGTAATGCCTTTAAAACTACGGTAGGTAAGAAGACTCGTTTTTCTGAAATAAGTAATTTCAAATATGATAAGTCGTTTGAAAGAGAATTACAGAATTATATGAGAGCCTCTACAGGAGGAGCTACTAAAACATCTAGGACATTTGATGCGATTAACGATGCGTATTTTACAGGCGTGTTACTACAAAAAGTTACACAGACTGCACGAAATTTTGCATACGATGTAGGTGTTAATAGGGCTTTTGAGTTAGCTAAAAAATCAAAATTAACTAAGCAAGACTTAAAGGAAGTGCAGCAATTAGGTATATCAGGTGATCTAAATAACCTGCGTCAGTTTAACACTGTAGAGCAGGCTTTTGGTGCAGAGGCTGGCCTAAGTATTCTGGACAAGGCAGGACGAAAAGCCTCTGACAGAGATGCAATTATTCCTATGTATGGAAATAGGCTACTGTTTTCTCAGACTAATAACCCCGGTATACGGGCTGTTGGTCAGTTTTTATCTTGGGCGCAAGCTAAATCATCTCAGATGAACTCTATGCTAGACAGGATAGAAAACGGAGACGCAAAACTGGCTCTAAAAATACTGGCTGCTGTTCCTATATATGGTGCGATTCAAGAAGTAAAGCAAGTATTTAACCCCAACTACACAGTAGAAGACAAGGGTAAGGATTCAGAAGGCTACGAAATTATAAATGAAGTAGGTAAGGCCATGCTTCTTTCTGGACAGTTTCAAAACTTTGCGTTGGACAAGGTGTTAGCTAACTACACTTATAATTGGTCAAGAGGTGATGGCAGTTTAGCAGAAACTATTGCTCCTGCTTATGGGCTACTAGAGCAAATGGGAAGAGATATTACTCTTGTAAAAAGAAACATAGTAGATCAAGAAGACTATGAAGGCGCTTTGAAGATTATATTAGAAGACATCCCCGGCACTGCACAGGCTTTAGGGTGGTATGAAAAAATAGCGGGTGAGCCACTTTTAGAAAACAGGCCAAAGGGTAGCTCTGGTGCTACTAGACGAGGTTACGATAAGGGTGGTGAGGTTATGGACGTACCTAATGTACCTACTGAACCTGATCAACGTATTGACAAAATGACAGGACAGCCCTATGATAAACAAGCGGGGACTGCTTTCGTAGATGAAGAAGATCCTTTACGTAGACTAGGGTTTGGATAATGACTGTATTAGAATTTTTTAGTTTGTGTGTTTGGGTACTGCAAGTAATCGGAGATGTAACAGGGGTTGGGTATGCTTGGGCAAACATTATTATATTTGTCATGCTTCAACCAGCTTTAATACTTTTGTTTTTTGCTCTTTGGATATTAGAAAGGAAAAAGAATGGATCTTAAATATACAATACAGAGAGGAGACACTCTCTCAGGAATAGCCGAAAGATTAGGCGTAAATATGCGTGAGCTTGCAAAAGCTAACGACATAGAAGATATGAACAAGATATACGCTGGAAGGTCTTTAATTGTTCCGGGTAAACAGGAGCAAGAAAAGGTTCAGGCTGTACAAGAAAAGATTCAAAAAGAACAGACCCCGCCCCCTGCTGCTCCAAGAGAAAAAAATATGTCAGATAAGGTAATAGATTTTTTTATTCCTTCTGCAAAAGCTGATACAAAAGCCAAGCCTAGTTTGCTTTCTAAAGAGCCTGAAAGAGATGAGCCTATTTTACCTGCCAACATTAGGCAGCTTATTTATGATGTTTCAGGCGGTACTAAACCTGTTACCGAGGCTGATTTAAAATCCGAAGAATTAAAAGCTTTAAAAGATGTAGTATCTAGAGCAAGAAAGAGAAACTCAAAAGCTATTGAATATGTAGACTATGCCACAGAAGGTCAGGGAGAGAGCCAATACGCAGATGTAGGCGGGGGCGGCAGTATGTTAGGTAAGATAGCAGATCCCTCTTACTCAATGAAAACATTGGTTGGTCAGGCTCGAATAGCTAAGGATGAAAAAGGAAATACTCTTGTAATTGATGAATATGATTTTAACGATGCTGTAGATGGATCACTGTTTGATTATTTAAAAGATGCCTACAGAGCGGGGACTAGCTTCTATAAGCAAGCACGGGCAGTAGGCAAACACTTCGGAAGCAAGCCCGGAGAAGGTAGTCCTGTAGTAATAAACTTAGGTAAGATTTGATGGAATACAGATACTTTACAGAATCTGAACTTAAGTGTCAACACTGTGGCAAGCATAACATGGACGATAACTTCATGGTAAAGATTGAAGCACTACGCCACGAGTTAGACTTTCCGTTTACGGTGACTTCTGCCTACCGTTGTCCTGAGCATCCCATAGAGGCCCGTAAAGCGTCTCCGGGCGCTCATGCATCAGGCAGGGCCATAGACATAGCCTGCCAAGGAGACAAGGCTCACAGGCTTCTACAAGCAGCTCTACGCATGGGGCTTAGTGGTATCGGTGTTAACCAGAAAGGTAGTGGTCGTTTCATTCATTTAGATGACTTAGAGAATGACTCAGGTAGGCCAAGACCGTGGGTGTGGAGCTACTAGGTAATGGCAGATCCTTTGGCTAAATTAGGTTTAGCTCGTAAGAAAGCTGATCCACTAGATACACTGTTTAAATCTGTTCAAAGAGAACTAGAAGAAAAACAACGTAGGCTAGAAGAAGAAGCTAATAAAGTTATACAGCTAGAAACTTTAAAAGGTGATGCAGGTCCAATAGGTCCACCGGGTAAAGACGGTGACAGAGGACCAGCAGGACCACAAGGACCTCAAGGACTAGACGGCAAGCAAGGACCTAAAGGTGACATAGGTCCAGCAGGTCCTAAAGGTTTCAAAGGGGAACAGGGTCCATCAGGTTTAGCTGGACCAGAAGGACCCGAAGGACCAATGGGTCCTATGCCAAAGCATAAGATCAAAGATGATCGTATATCCTTTGAAGTAGAACCCGGAGTATGGGGAGAATGGGTATCATTTACTAACGTAACTCAATACATGACAGGCGCACAGCAGGACCGTAAGCCTAAGTTACAATGGATTGATTATGCTAGTGGATATTCTGTTGAGCCAACACTGCTACAAACAATAGCAGACGGAGATGTGTACGAGTATACATATACTAACGGCACTTTATATAGGCTGGTTCCATCTGGGTCAGCTATTGATGCGTTTTATAAGCGGTTTGAATCTGGGGTTCTTAGCGGCCTCGTAATTGAAAAGACTATAAAGATTTAAAAGGAGTAAGATATGGCTTTTGAACCCCTTGACTGGGAGATTACTCGTTCAACAGGAAACATCCGTTACATAGGCGCAGACCATGACGGTACTATTGGATCTAACGGACGAACGACTCCTACTTATGCTACGGTGATTGAGTTTCACCGAGCTTTACAAGACTTCGCAGATGATGCGTCTTCTAGCGGTGATGATCAGCTAGACATTACAGACGATAACCCGTCTGATCGTTCAACGGATAACATTATCACGCTGTTAGGCTCATATAACATTGATGATGCAGCCAGCGAGCATTTGTATGACGGATCAATTATTCAGTCATCAGGTGATGTTATCTATGACGGCATTGTAAACTTTGGTAACGCTCCAACGATTCAGGTTGTCCAAAATGGAACAGTTATCGCTGACGACTGGTGGAACAACGATCCTCAAGGGAACAGCTTAGGTCTTAACTCTGATCCTGCTGGCGGTATCTCGCATCGGTTCATGGTGAAAGTCAGGACTGGTGGTGCTGATACTGACGGACGAAGACTGCTTGGTTTGTCTCGTGACTACGGCTTTACATACGCCGAGTTTGCTATTTCTGCTACGTCTCGTGGTAACAACGTTCTAGCATTATCAAGGGCAACCGACTTGAACAATGCTACGGCGTCTGGAACTGTTGCAGGTTACGACTCATCTGCATTAACTCAAGGATACGTGGCACTAGATGTAGATAATAACGGGACTGACGAGAACTACTACATCCAATGGGATCTTGGAAGCCGTACAGCAATCAATGACTTGTACGAAAAAGTTAAATACATTACCAGAGATGGAACCGCTGAGACTCTGTTTGGTTTGAATGGTCTACTGTTCCGTGGTGTTACTCATGAGCTTTCGTTAAGCGGTACTAACTCAGGAACATTTAGCGCTTTTGAGCCTGTAAGCTGGACTGGCGGTACTGGTCAAATGCTCGCCATTGATAATACTACAGCATCATCTGCAACCAAGATGTACATTCAGCTCTTGACAGGTTCAGCACCTGCTGGATCTACGCTGATTACTGGTGGAACATCTAGTGCAACTGCAACTACTTCAGGAACTGCTACAGAGCGCACAGTAGAATCTACTTCTGCTCCGGGTCTTGGTGTATCTACAGGTTCTGCGATCATCGGTGCTTACGGTGTTGGTGTAACTGCTGGCGATTTAGGGCCAAACGACAAAGTATTTGACTTAACCAATACTCAGATTACGCCTCCAAACAATGTGACGTTTACAGTTTCTGGCTTGATTACTGGCGAAGACAGGGTATTAGTAGGTCCATCAACTGGAGGCACTACGTTAGACTCAGCGCAGCTAACACTTAATACTAGTCTGACTAACGTTGGAGAAACTAGTGTTGTAGTTACAGCTTCTATTCCATCAGATACGCCATCTGCTGGTACTATTAGGATACAAAACGATGATGGTTTTTATGTTCCAGTTGCTTACTCAAGCTATACGGGCAGCACATTTACAGTAACGCCTACTGACTTTAGCGGTACGAATGCAACAGCTCCGAGAAATGTCTTTATCTCGTATATCGATGAAGACGCAGATGCACTAGCTATCGCTGCTACAGCGTTATCAACAGACACTCAATACATTATTGAAACAGTAGGTACAACGGACTTCACGTTGATTGGTGCAGCTTCTAATACAATAGGCGTAGTCTTTACAGCTACTGGTGCTGGAACTGGTACAGGAACCGCAAAGCCGTATGTAACAACTGCAACATTTACTGCGGTATACAATGCCGATAGAGATCTAGTAGTTAAGGTCAGAGATGGTGGTACTAGTCCGATCAAGGAGTTCATCACTGGTGCAACCTTAGGAACTAACGGTGGTTCAGTAGCAGCAATTAGGACAAGTGACGCTTAATAATGGCTATATCAGTAGCGTTCAACGGCAATGGTCGGCAGTATTCGGCGAATAACGCAACAGATACTGTCACCGTCGTAAAATACAACGGCTCTGGTGGTACGCCATCTGCCGATGCTGCTGATGGTTCTATTGAAGGCTCAACAGCTATCACAGTACAGGTAAGCAAGCAGGGCGTTGCTCTGTTTGTTACCTTGCCTTCTGCATTAGATTTTACTTCTACAGAATCAGGACAGTTGATTTATGTCTGGGGTAACTTCCTAGCCGCATCGCTACTAAACACTCAAGCAGCTAATGGCTTTGGGATTTGTTTAAGCTCTGGCACACCCACCACATCTAATTATTCTCTTTTCTCATTTTATGGATCAGATAACTATTCTGGCGGCTGGGTTCGCATGGTTTTAGATCCTAATGAAACTAGGTCAGGCGGGGCAGGCACATTAAGTCTTTCAAACATTACTCACATTGGAGTATTTGCAGACGTAGGCGGTACTACTGCACGTTTTGATAACTTAATTCTTGATGCTTGCGATGTAGGGACTGGGATCACGGTAACAGGAACTACTACAGGCGATACGCTGTTTTCTGAAATCCTGACTGACGAAGCGACTAATAGGTATGGTGTCGTCCGATCGCTGAACGATGATGGCACTGCTATAGAGCTTCTAGGGAAGTTAGTTCTGGGAGATACAACCGCAGCATCTACGCTGACTGATGTAGATTCTAAAATCTTCGCAGGCAATCCAAAGTATTACGACACGGCAGAAACTACATCTGTCCCACTTACTTCGTTTGGTGTGGAAGTAGTCGGTGGCGCTAGTGCTAATGAAGTTTCACTAGGTAAAGCGGTGGGTTCTACTGGCGGAAGAAACGGAATAGCTTTGGTAGGAAACAGCGACTACAACGTAGGGTTTGATTTCTCAGACGGTAATGTTAATACGGGTAACTTCTTAGGATGTTCGTTTGAAAGCCTAAACGGTACTCTGAGCTTTGACGCAGCAAGTCACAATTTCAAAGGCAACTCAATCTCAGGTTGTGGCTCTTTTTCGTTTGTCACAGGATCCACAGCGTTTGAGTGTGCCTTCGTAGCTAGTGGTCAGATTGTCCTAAATGGTAACGCAGCACTCAATGATTGCGTTATTACCAACAGCACTGCGACATCTGCTGTCTCTACTAACGACTTAGATAATATTACTGATTGTACGTTTACGTCTAGCGGAACTGGACATGCTATAGACTTAGGCACGATCTCAGCATCAGACACGATGAACTACAATAACAATGACTCAGGCTATGCTGGGACGGATGGTAGTACAGGCAACGAGACAATCTTGGTAAACGTAGCATCAGGACAAACGCTAACAATTAACGTAGGTTCGGGTAAGTCTACGCCAACTATTAAGAATGATGGTTCTGGAGCTGTCAGCGTTGTTGCAGGACAGGTTACTACTACCATCACAGTGAAAGATGTAAACACTCAAACAGCTATTCAGGGTGCTAGAGTCTACATCACAGCAGATAGTGGTGGGCCTCTTGCTCAAGGAACAGTTATTATTAATGCTTTGACGGATTCAAACGGGCAAGTGTCAGACACAAGAAGTCTCGCAAGCAACCAGCCTATTACGGGTTATGCTAGAAAGGCATCTGCTAGTCCGTTATATAAAAACGCACCAATCACTGGGACTATAGACAACGGCTCAGGATTATCGATAACTAGCTTGATGATTCCTGATGAGTAGCGTAATAGAGCGTAATATTATGACGCTTGCTCAAGCGAATAAAGATTTACGTAAAGATTTAGAAGAGCTGAGACAGGCTGTAATTAGACAGCAAGCGGAGATAGCTTCTGTGAATCAAAAGCTTCAATATAGTAATAGTCAACTAGCTATGTTACTGGCTAAAAACTTTAGCGGAGGTG
>Ga0181575_10001978_pt1 | contig 14623 bp, 11 predicted proteins | sample 101ome_23_FD_145599 | JGI IMG/M metagenome (GOLD analysis project Ga0181575, IMG submission 145599) | Coastal salt marsh microbial communities from the Groves Creek Marsh, Skidaway Island, Georgia - 101411CT metaG (spades assembly) | ecosystem: Environmental > Aquatic > Marine > Intertidal zone... | reverse complement strand
TCGCAGATGTTCTAAATCTGCTGGATTCATTTCTGGGTTCAGCCCAGTACTTTCCGTTCCTGCTGCTGGGAACCGGTATCTTTTTCACAATTTACCTGAAGTTTCCGCAGATCAGGTTCTTCCCTCATGCCATGCGCATTGTTCGGGGAAAATATGACAAGGACGATGCAAAAGGTGATGCCACGCATTTTCAGGCGCTGGTGACCGCAATCTCCGGTACCGTCGGCACAGGCAACATCGGCGGGGTAGCGCTTGCCATTTACCTCGGTGGTCCCGCAGCCCTGTTCTGGATGTGGATGACCGCCTTCTTTGGCATGACGACCAAGTTTGTCGAGGTGACGCTCTCGCACAAGTACCGTATGACTGATGCTGAAGGTCATATTGTGGGTGGGCCCATGTACGTGATGGAACGTCGCCTCAACATGAAATGGCTGGCCGTGATCTTTGCTATCGCCACCGTGATCAGTTCTTTTGGCACTGGCAGCCTGCCGCAAAGCAACAATATCGCCCAGGGCGTGGCCGGGACGTTTGGTGTGCCGGAGTGGATCACTGGCGGCGTCCTCGCTGTGTTGCTGGGGTTGGTCATCGTCGGCGGTATCCAGCGGATTGTTAAAGTCGCTGAAACGCTCGTGCCGTTCATGGCTGTTGTCTATGTGCTTGGCGCGCTCGGTGTGATCCTGGCCAATCTGCCGCAGGTTGGCGCCTCTTTCATCGCTGTCTTCCAGGATGCCTTCACCGGGTCAGCGGCGGCGGGCGGCTTCCTTGGTGCATCGTTTGCCTATGCGTTTAATCGCGGCGTCAACCGTGGCCTGTTCTCCAATGAGGCGGGGCAGGGCAGCGCGCCGATTGCTCACTCAGCGGCCAGGACAGATGAGCCTGTCTCAGAAGGCATGGTTTCGATTCTCGAACCCTTCATCGACACCATTGTCATATGCACCTTGACGGGGCTCGTGATCCTGTCGTCAGGTGTCTGGACCGAGAAGATCGATAACGACTTTCAGCGCTTTGATATGCAATACCTCGCCGGCAGCTATAGCGAGACAGCGGCGGCGGACAGGGAAGCCCTGTTCAATTATCTCAATTTTGGCGAATCACGAGTTGAACAGTTTAATGGCGAGATAGAAGTCATTGCTGGCATGGCGATAACCACCGGGTTCACGCTGCTGCACAATCGGTCCATAGCTGAAGATGTCGTTTATCTGAAAAAAGGCCAGCCCTGGACCGGCACCCTGACAGTCGTCGATGGCGAATTACAGCAAGAGGTGGCGGTGCGTGGCCGATCTTTGATTCACTCAGTCGATCTGACCTCGGAGGCGTTCACTCGTGGCGCGTTTGGCGAGTATGGTCGGTATGTAGTTTCGATTGGTCTGATCCTGTTTGCCTTCACGACCGCGGTGGCCTGGTCGTATTATGGCGATCGTGCCATGACCTATTTGTTTGGCGCGAAATCCGTCCTGCCCTATCGATTACTTTATGTTGTCGGCTTCTTTCTCGCAGCGATTGCCGACACATCTCTGGTCTGGCTGCTGTCGGCGATTACGATCGCTTTGATGACCTTACCGAACCTGTTCTCCATCATCTTGCTGCGACGGGAGATGAGCGAGACCGTTGACGCCTACTGGGATCAGTTCAACGACGAACACCCGGAAGGGAGATAAAGCTTGGAGAACGGTTTTTCACTGGTGCGGGAGCGATCGGTACCCGCGCTCAACCTGACGGTTGAGGAGTACGATCACAAGTCGGGCGCCAAGCATTATCACCTGCGTGCCGACAATGTCGAAAACGTCTTCATGCTGGCCCTGCGTACGGTACCTGAAGATTCGACCGGCGTCGCTCATATCCTTGAACACACCGCACTCTGCGGCAGTGAAAAATTCCCGGTCAGGGATCCCTTTTTCCTCATGATCCGTCGTTCGCTCAACACCTTTATGAATGCCTTCACGACCAGCGACTATACGGCTTACCCCTTTGCCAGCCAGAGCCGCAAGGATTACTTCAATCTCATGGAGGTGTACCTCGATGCTGTGTTCTTCTCGCGACTCGACCGCCTTGATTTTGCCCAGGAAGGCCACCGGGTTGAGTTTGAAGTGCCGGATGACCCTGATTCGCCGCTGGTCTACAAGGGTGTTGTCTACAATGAGATGAAAGGCGACAGCAGTTCGCCGCATTCCATGCTGTACCAGGCGATCCAGGAAGTGCTTTATCCCGTTTCCACTTATCACTACAACAGTGGCGGTGACCCTCGCCACATTCCTGAACTGACTTACGAGGGTCTGCAGGCGTTCTACCGAAGCCACTACCATCCTGCCAACGCTATCTTCATGACGTTTGGCGATATTGCCGCGACAGAACAGCAGGACAGGTTCGCTGAGCTGGCACTCAATCGTCATCCCGGGGGTGCAATTCCGCCAATAGCGGTCGAACCAGAGCAGCGGTACCAGCAACCGGTCGTGCATGAGGCCAGCTACGCGGTGGATGACGCCGATCTAACCGGCAAGACCCATATCGTCATCGCCTGGCTACTCGGCCAGAACACTGACCTGGAAATGCTGCTGCGTGGCCACCTGTTATCGGATGTGCTGCTGGACACCAGTGCATCACCACTGCGACGTGCCCTAGAGTCTAGCGAGCTGGCGACAGCGGTGTCGCCAATGAGTGGTTTTGAAGAAGATCACATGGAAATGAATTTCATGTGCGGCGTGGAAGGCAGCGACCCTGAGCATGCCGAAGCGATCGAAGATTTGATCCTACAGACACTGGCGCGGGTCGCAGAGGAGGGTATCGCGCTTGACAGGCTTGAAGCGGTGGTACACCAGCTGGAACTATCGCAGCGGGAAGTTGGTGGTGATGGCATGCCTTATGGTCTGCAGCTGATCTTTTCCTGCATGTCGGCGGCGGTGCACCGCGGTGACCCGATTGCGCTGCTGGATCTCGATGCGGCGATTGCCAAGCTGCGCGCGGATATCCGGGAACCGGATTTCATTCAACGCCTGATCCGGGAGCAGTTGCTCGATAACTCACACCGGGTCCGCGTTGTGATGAAGCCTGACCGAGACCAGGGTTCGAGGCTCATTGCTGAAGAAAAATTACGTCTCGAGCAGCGCCGGTCTCAGCTTGGCGCTGACGGCGTCAGGGCGATTATCGATCAGACTAAGGCATTAGCTGATCGTCAGCAAATGACTGAAGATGTGGCCGTCCTGCCCCAAGTGACCGCAGCAGACATTCCCTCCAGTCGACATTTCCCCTCTGCAGCGATTAATCGACAGTTGAGCCGACCAGTTAGCATTAACCAGGCCGGCACTAATGGTATTGTCTATCATCAGGTCGTCAGACCCCTGCCATCGGTTGCCACTGAGCAACTGGCGTATCTGCCGGTATACAATCAGGTGGTCACCGAAGTCGGCTCTGCCGGCCGTGGCTACCTCGAAACGCAGCATCTTCAGCACAGTGTTACTGGCGGCGTCTCAGCTTTTTCATCTCTGCGGTCATCGCTCGACAACCCTGACGAGCTCCAAGCCTGGTCGACGATTTCATCCCGCACTCTGGCGCGGAAGGGTGGGGCGCTGGCCAAGCTCGTCAGAGAAACGGCGCTGACGCCGAGATTTGATGAACTTGAACGCCTTAGCGATATTGTTCAGCAGGTAAGCCTGCGCCGCATCAACGGTATTGCCACGAGTGGCCATCAGTACGCCATGATGGCAGCGGCGTCTCGCCTGCGTCCGGCATCAAAGCTGAACAACTATCTATCGGGTGTGCCAGCCGTGATGCGGCTGCAGCAGCTTGCCCGACAACTTGAAGACCCTTCAAGTCTTGATGCACTGGCAGCGTCGCTTGACTCCCTGCATGCCGCCTTGACGGCTACGCCGGAACAACTGCTCATCATTGCAGACCCCGAGCATATTGAAAGCTTCGTGCAGGACGTGGACAGCGCCTGGCAGACAGTACCGAGTCCCCGCAGTGCTGCCGATCAGGCCTGGCCGGGATTCAGCGTTGAGGGTCCTCTGACAGATGCCGTCGATATGGCCTACGTCACAACAACTCAGGTCAATCACTGCGCGGCAGCCTATATCACTGTGCCCGAAAGTCATCCCGATTCTGCCGCCCTGTCTATCCTCGGCGGCGTTGTGCGGAATCATTTTCTGCACAGTGAGATTCGGGAGAAAGGTGGCGCTTATGGCGGCGGTGCTGGTCATGACAGTACAAACGGCGTCTTCCGGTTCTATTCTTATCGGGACCCGCGGCTGCTGGAAACCTTCGAGACTTTTGAAGCCGCAGTCGACTGGATACAGTCCGGTGAAATCACAGACGCCATGTTGGAAGAAGCGGTGCTGGGCGTCATCAGCAGTGTCGATGCGCCCGGATCCCCTGCAGGCGAGATTCGCCAGGCTTATCACCATGCCCTGTTCGGACGATCATCTGCACATCGTGAAGCCAGTCGACTTCGCTATCTCGACGTCCGCCAGGATGACATCCGGCGGGTGGCACGCCAGTATCTGAACACAGAGGCAGCGAGAGCTGTCGTCACCAGTGAGAACCGTCTGACTGAAATTGATCATCAATTTAGCATCGTCCGTGTCGCGGACTAGGAGGAAGTATGGGGGAAATCATCCAAATAACCGCAGCTGATGGATTCCAGCTGTCTGCCTATGAGTCGACACCCGCCGGGATGCCAAAGGGCTGTGTTCTTGTCATTCAGGAAGTCTTCGGGGTCAATTCGCATATCCGTGAAGTCTGCGATGGCTATGCCGCTGACGGTTATCTCGCGGTCGCGCCAGCGATATTCGACCGGGTAGCACCAGGTATCGAACTGGGTTACGCACAGGATGACATGATGCGAGGTGTTAGTATCGCTCGGGGTCAGCTGGACATGGCTCAGACAATGGCGGACCTGCAGGCGACGGTTAACTACCTGAGTGAGCAGGGCAAGGTGGGCGTCGTCGGTTACTGTTTTGGTGGTCTGCTGACCTGGCTGTGTGCCGCCAATGTCGAAGGCATCGCCTGCGCCAGCGGCTATTATGGCGGCGGTATTATCGAAGCAAAAGATCTCGCGCCTGCCGTACCAACAATCCTGCACTTCGGCAAGCTCGATGCACACATCCCAATCAGCGATGTCGAGGTGATCGGCGCAGCCCATCCTGATGTGCCAGTCTATGTTTACGATGCCGATCATGGTTTCAACTGTGATCAACGTGGCAGCTACGATGCCAGTGCCGCGAGCAAAGCAAAAGAGAGGACCCTGGCACTGTTTGCGGCGCATCTTTGAGTTGGATTACGGCAAAGTTTCCATGGCCTGAGGCGATGCCCCGTTGGAGCTTTTCGACACATATCAGCCGACCTGATTTTTCGCGATAAATCAATGCTGTACTTGACAAAACAAAAGTCAGTTCAAGCCGCCGATAAATCGTTCGGTTCCCTTGACAATCGTTTTTCTGTTGCTCATCCTGTCGGCCTTGATTGGAGCCTCGTGTGCCTCAAAAAAGGGCGCTGGTGGCTCCAATTGCATTCAGTAACATAAAAAGAAACTATCCCAGTAGGTATTAGCATGAAAAAGCACCCGATGAGACTGGGCACTCTGCTTCGAGCACTGTGTCTTCTGCCTTTCATTAGTGCCGGCGGCGCGTATGCCGCAACGCTTGAAGAAGTACTCGGCGTACGTTCCTCAACCACCGTCGATGGCGCTAAATCACAAGCGAAGATTGACGAATTGACGGAACAGACGCGCGACCTTTTGACCCAGTACAAGCAGGTCATGAAAGTCGTCGACGGTCTTCGTGTTTATAACGAGCAGCAGCGCCGCTTGATCTCCAACCAGGAAAAAGAGCTCGCTGAACTCGAACAGTCTATCGACAACGTAACGGTGATCGAGCGTCAGATCGGCCCACTGATCGAGCGTATGATCGAGAACCTTGAGAAGTTCGTCGATCTCGACATTCCGTTCCTCATTAATGAAAGACGTGAGCGTATCGATTTTCTGAAAGATACACTGGACCGTGCCGACGTGTCTGTCGCTGAAAAGTTCAGTCAGGTGCTTCAGGCCTACCAGGTCGAAAATACCTACGGCACCACGATTGAAGCTTACACTGACACCATCGAACTCGACGGCAAGTCCCGTCAGGTTGACATGCTGAAGTGGGGCCGCGTGGGACTGGTCTTCCAGACGCCAGACGCCGAAACTACAGGGGTCTGGGATAATAAAGCCCGGAACTGGGTCATCCTTGGAGATGAGTTCCGCACCGGCGTCCGCGACGGCTTGCGGATCGCTCGCAAAACCCAGACGGCAGACCTCGTACGTTTACCCGTACCTGCTCCAGGAGAATAAGTCATGAAGAAAGCAAATATTGTAGTACTCGCATTTGCCCTGGCGTTCTCCGGTTTCGCCACTGCTGCAGAAGAAGAAATCCCGGCCAAGTCGCTGGCAGAACTGCTTGAGCTGGTGAAGGAAGGCAAGGTCGTCAACAAGCGCGAGAATGATCAGCGCGAACGCGAATTCCAGGCTAATAAGGCCAATCAGCAAAGCGAGGTCAATAAGGCCCGTCGCATGCAGCGAGAAGAAGAAGCTGAAGCAGAACGGCTGGAGGGTATTTTCGAGAATAACGAGCAGGACATTGCTGCCAAGCAGGAAATCCTCGCTAAGCGACTTGGCTCACTGCGTGAGCTCTTTGGTGTCCTGCAACAGGTCAGCGGTGACACCCAGGGCGTATTCGAGGGCTCTATTGTGTCTGCTCAATTGCCCGGGCGAGGCGACTGGCTCGGCGAGTTCGCACAGAGCATGGGCAAGAGCTCAAAGCTGGCAACCATCGAAGAAATCGAACGCCTGTGGTTTGAACTACAGCGTGAGATGACCGAAAGTGCGAAGATCACTCGTTTCAATGCGACGGTAGTCAAGGTGAACGGCGATGAGGTGGAGCAGGAAGTTATTCGCGTGGGCTCCTTCAACCTGATCTCCGGCGGACAGTACGTCACTTACGACATTAATACTGGTGACATCAAAGAGCTGGCGCGTCAACCGGCCGCACGCTTTGTGTCTTCTGCTGCCGATCTGCAAGGTGCCTCCGCTGCATTTACACCGTTCGGTCTGGACCCGACTCGCGGCCAGTTGCTGGCTCTGCAGGTACAGGTACCCACAATCGAAGAGCGCGTCCAGCAGGGTGGCACACCCGGTTACGTGATCATCACGCTAGGTATCATCGCGCTGCTGCTTTCACTTGAGCGCTTCATTACCCTGACGCTGGTCGGCGGCAAAGTTAAGCGCCAGGCCGCAAACGCGGGTACCGCTGATGGCAGCAACCCGCTTGGACGCGTCCTTCAAGTGTTCCATGACAATAAAGACGTAGACTCAGAAACGCTGCAGCTAAAGCTGGACGAGGCTATCCTCAAGGAACAACCATCGATCAACGCTCGCATCGCGTTCATCAAGATCATTTCGATGGTCGCGCCACTGCTCGGTCTGCTGGGTACGGTTATCGGTATGATCGTGACCTTCCAGGCAATTACGCTGTTCGGTACTGGTGATCCCAAGACGATGGCCGGCGGTATTTCCCAGGCATTGATTACAACGGTGCTGGGCCTGACGGTCGCGATACCGACCGTGTTGTTGCACTCCATCGTTGATTCACGAGCAAAGGGCATTCTGCACATCCTGACGGAACAGAGTGCGGGCCTTATTGCAGAACACGCGGAATCGGCAGGCAAGTAACCTATGGAAGCTATCTTTGTAGCCATCCGTACCTTTCTGGAAGCCGGTGGCGATGTGCTATACCTCATCGCCATCGCAACTTTCTGCATGTGGGCGCTCATCTTTGAGCGTGTCTGGTTCGTTAACACAGAGCACAAGCAGGATGTTGGTCGCGCACTAAGCTATTGGGAAGGTAGACCGGAACGGACTTCATGGAATGCGAAAATGATCAGGCTGCGCCTGATTTCTGAGGTAAACCAGCGCCTCAAAGCCAATATGAGCTTTATCAAGACGCTGATTTCACTTCTACCCCTGTTGGGATTGCTCGGCACAGTTACCGGTATGGTGCAGGTGTTCGAGGCGATGACCTATTCAGGCGGTAACGCCCGTTCCATGGCAGCAGGTGTCTCTGCCGCAACGATTCCTACCATGTCAGGCATGGTCGCAACACTTTCGGGTGTGCTGGCTAATACTTTCCTCACTTCGAAGATGGAGTCGGAGGAGAGCTACATGGAAGATACGTTGACGATGGATCACTAAACGATCGAATTAATCGAGAGTAAACATGCGTAGACCCACAAAACACGAAGAAGAGAAGGTCGCCGACTTGACCCCCATGCTGGACGTTGTGTTCATCATGTTGATCTTCTTTATTGTGACTGCCACCTTCATCAAGGAAACCGGTGTTGAGGTCAACAGACCTGACACCCAGACGGCAGAACTGAAAAAGACGGTATCTCTGCTGGTAGGCGTAGCACCTGACAGCGGGATCTGGATCGACAAGAAAAAAGTTGACGTTCGCAACGTCCGACCCATGATGGAACGCCTGCATGCTGAAAACCCGAAAGGGGGACTCGTCATCCAGGCTGACAGTGAGTCGAAGGTTGAGAAAGTATTGGCTATCATGGATGCAGCAAGGGCGATCGGTATCAACCAGGTTGCCATTGCGGGCGAAGAGAACTAGGAGGGCATTATGGCTATCAGACTCAGTCTCTCTGTCATTGTTGGGGTAGTGGTCACTCTGGCATTGTTCTATCTCATGCAGGCGTTAATTCAGGGCGCTGACAGCGCGCTGACTGACGATAAAATCGGCAACCTAGTTGACTTTGTTCGTGTCAAAAACGATCCAGAGCTGCAGACGAAGGAACGCAAGCCGAAGAAGCCGCCACCCCCGGACGAGCCACCCCCCGAAACCCCGCCGCAAAATTTCGATGTCAACGTCGACAAGACTGGTTTCTCTATGTCTAACGTCGATACGGCGATTGATATCAATGTCGGCAGTGGTGGTTTTGGTATCAGTGACGGCGAGTACCTGCCGATTGTCAAGGTTCAGCCCCAGTATCCTCGTCGCGCGCTCAGTCGCGGTATGACCGGTTGGGTGATCGTTGAATTTACCGTTACCGAGCTAGGCACCGTATCAGATCCGTTTGTCGTCTCCAACTGCGGCTGGATCAAAAGTGCGAGAAATCCGGGTGAATGTTTCGACAGCCCGAATGGTGTGTTCGACAGTGCAGCTATGAAGGCAGCATTGAAATTCAAGTACAAGCCAAAGGTGATCGATGGCAACCCGGTAGAGACAGCTGGCGTGCAGAACAAGATTAGCTTTACCTTGGTAGACGACTAGGAGGCTGGAACATGATGCAGAAACTCACCATTGTGGCTGTGATCTGGGCTTTACCTTTGCTCGTGAGCCAAGTTGATAGCGATATCAACGTAGGAGCAACCGCGCAGGCGGCACAAGCCCCGGAAAAGAAAAAGACCCGCAAGGTACCGGCCATGCGGGAGAAAACATACAAAAAACTGGCCGAAGCCCAGATTATGATTGATCCTGAGTCTGCGCCGCGGGAAGAGGGTGAACCACCACCCGAACCCACCGGAACGCCACAGGACGCGATTCGTATGCTAATGAAGCTGCGTGAGTCAAAAGGCCTTAACAGCTATGAGATGGCTCAGATCTGGAACACCATGGCGTTTGCCTATTACACGCTGGAGGATATTCCGAACACGATTAAGTCCTATGAGAATATTCTCAAGCAAGGCACGATCACAGAAGCACTGGAACAGTCTTCACTTCGCGCGCTGTTCCAGCTGCATTACGCGGAGGGTAATTACCGAAAGTCGATCGAGTTTATCGACAGATTCCAGGCACTCCAGGCGAACCCCGATCCCCAGGTAACCTTCATCAAGGCTACAGCTTACTACCAGCTGGAGGATTACCGAGCTGCACTGCGGCACGCGATTGAAGTAGAAGACCTGGCTAATGCCCAGCAGAAAGAAATTAAGGAACAGTGGTGGTACCTCCAGGTTGTTCTCTACAACGAGAATAAAGATACCGATAATGTTATTCGGGTCCTGGAAACCCTCATTCTGCATTTCCCAAAGAAACAGTACTGGATGCACCTTGCAGGTATGTACAGTGAAAAGAACTGGGACGACAAGTCACTATCGGCTTACTATGCGGCGTACATTCAGGGCTTTTTGCAGCGGGAAACCGAAGTCATTATGCTTGCCCAGCGTCTGCTCGGAGCTGGCGTGCCCTATGAATCATCCCAGATCATCGAGAAAGGCATCAAGGCGGGTGAAATCGAGGAAAACGAGAAGAACATAACGCTTCTGGCGACAGCTTACACGCTCGCGCAGGAAACCAACCAGGCGATTGATGCCTGGCGAGATGCGACAAAATATGCTGAAGATGGGGAGCTGCATTACCGTCTGGCCCAGGCGCTGGCAGCAGAAGATCGTCACAAAGAAGCCATTGATGCATACGCCAATGCCCAGAAGAAGGGCAAGCTGAAAGATGCCTCAGATGTGGCGTTCTGGAAGGGCATCTCGCAAATGCAGGTCGAACGCTGGGACGCTGCGACGAAGTCTTTCCGAGATGCAGCTCGACTCGACAAGAAACGAGAGAAGCAGGCTCGACAATACATTCGCTACATCGCGGGCGAAAAACGACGACAGGAAGAGCTGCGCAAGATGCTTGAAGAAACCGTCGGCGAATAATCTCTTTGTGAAAGCGGTAACTTAAAAGGGGCCTGCCGGCCCCTTTTTTGTGACCGTCAATTACGCTTGTCTGAATGTTGCCTCAGGATCTTTGATCTTTTCCTGCGGGCCTGCTTCCTCTCTGCACGAACTGAGACATCTTCCTGGGCATTCAGGTGCGCCAGCTCCTGTTCAAGACGGCGGTAACGCTCCAGCCTTTCTCTATCCAGCGAACCGCTAAGCATTGCCGCTTGAATGGCACAACCGGGTTCTGACTGATGTCGGCAGTCATTAAACCGACACTGCAGGGTCAGTGATTCGATATCCTCGAAGTTCTGTGAGAGCGTCGACGCATCGCCCCAAACCTGAAGTTCACGCATGCCCGGCGTGTCGATAATCAAGCCCCCAGACGGAATCATCACCATTTCTCGAAATGTTGTCGTGTGACGCCCTTTGCTGTCACCGGCCCTGACGGCGCCAGTGGCGAAACGGTCCTCGCCAAGCAGCGCATTAATTAAGGTTGATTTGCCAACGCCAGAAGAACCCAGCAGCGCGCAAGTCGTTCCCTTTATGATGTAATCGCGAACGGGCTCGATGCCCTGCTCCTGAACCGCACTGACCACGTGTACGGGTGTGTCCTTGGTAACCGGTGCCAGGATGTTGAGACACTCATCGAGATTTTGGCAGACGTCGGCCTTGTTCAAAAGAATGACCGCGAGGGCAGCCCTGTCTGCGCACAACAACAAATAACGTTCAATGCGTGCGGGATTAAAATCGTCATCCAGCCCACAAACGATAAAAACAACGTCGATGTTAGCGGCTACCACCTGTTCATCGACGATTTCACCCGCCTCCTGACGCGAGAATTTGCTTTTCCGCTTTAGGCGTCGTTCAATTTGTACGGTATTCGACTCGCCGCCACTGATCGGAGACACCAGCACCCAGTCGCCCACCGTGGGGAGATCAGCCTTCGACATGGCTTCCCGTCGCAATCTCCCGGGTAGAATTCCGATCAATGAACCCTCGGCAGAGAGCAGATGAAACTGGTTAATATCCTGGCGGCTGACCCGTGCAGGAAACCATTCGGTTGTGTCCGGCTCAATCTGCTGGGCAAAGAAGTGGTTCCAGCCCAGTTCCTGGAGACTATGCATTGCGTTGTACCCCACGGGATTGCCACCATTGTAACAGCGGGCTGATCAGGACGAGAACAACCAGGGTCGCCAGCAGCAGTGTCAGGGGACGATCGAAGAAATAACTGAGGTCACCGTCACTGATTGTTAGGGTCCGCCGCAGGTTGTCTTCAAGCATGCCACCCAGGATAAACCCCAACAACAGCGGCGCCATCGGGAAGGACAACAAGCGCAGCAGGAGCGCCATTACCGCGACCAGGACCATCAGCTGGAGGTCAAAAGGGTTAAACGAGACCAGATAGACACCCATCATAGAGAAAAAGACAATCAGGGGAATCAGAAACTGCCTGGGTACCGCCAGCAGGCGTGCCAGATAGGGAATCAGCGGCAGGTTCAGGGCAAGTAAAAACAGGTTGCCAACATACATTGAGACAATGACGGACCAGAAGATTTCGGGTTGATCTACATACAGTCGCGGGCCTGGTTGAATACCGTATGCAATTAGTGCACCCAGCAGTACCGCGGTTGTGCCGGAACCCGGGATTCCAAGCGTCAGCAAAGGAACAAACGAGCCGGTGCAGGCCGCATTGTTTGCCGCCTCAGGCGCTGCAAGACCCCGGATATTACCGTTGCCGAAATCAGGTTGGTCGCGATTCAGCCGGCGCTCAGTGCCATAGGCGAGAAACGAGGCTATCGTTGCCCCGGCGCCTGGCAGAACACCAACAATGAATCCCATCACCGAAGAACGTGAAACAACGGGCATGATTCGCCCGAACTCGCGCCTGGAGAGGTTCAGACCACTGTTTGGTATTGGCGGTTGCTCCTCCTGTCTGTTCCTGAAAAGTACCATCATCAGTGCCTCTGACAGGGCAAAGGTGCCCATTGCCAGCAACAGGAAACTGATGCCATCGACAAGATCCATGCGGCCGAAAGTGTAACGCTGGACGCCGGCGGTAAGGTCTGTACCGACCATTGCCAGTGCCAGGCCCAGAAAAGTCATGATCAATGCCTTGATGTGTTCGCCCGCGGCTGAAAACGCCGACACCAGACTCAGCCCCAGGACTAACATCAGAAAATAGTCCACTGACTGGAAACTCAATGCCAGGTCAGCAAGCCAGGGAGCCGACAGAACCAGCAGCACGGCGGCCAGCGTGCCGCCGGCGAATGAGGCGTAGGCGGCCGTCGCCAGCGCTTTGCCGGGCTCGCCCTGTTTCGCCATCGGGTAGCCATCGAAGGCCGTTGCAACAGTACCGGCAACGCCAGGTGCATTAATCAGGATGGAAGACGTCGACCCGCCGAAAATAGCGCCGTAGTAGACCCCCGCGAGCAGGATCATGCCGCTGCTTGGCTCAAAACCGTAAGTCACAGGAATCATTAGGGCAATGGCGGAAATGGGTCCCAGACCCGGCAGCATGCCGATGAGCGTGCCCACCGCACAGCCTGCCAGGACCAGCATGAGATTCTGCAATGTCAGGACAGTTGTCAGTCCCAGGGTAATACCCTCGATCACAACAGCCAACCTAACAGGCCAGGATCGAGATAGACATCCAGCGCCGAGAGGAGCAGATAAAGCCCTGCCACTACGCCGATGCTGACCGTTATGATCAGCTGCCAGTGCTTTTCTCCCAGCAGCACAGGGGCGATAGCCAATAGACCAATGCCGGCAAGCACAAAGCCCAGGTATTCAATCAGGAAGGTGAAACTGACCAACAGTAGAACCAAAGCAAGCAGCGGCCCGAGGTCAAGTTCGCCAAGTCCAGGCAGCGATCGACTGTCACCGGTCAGCAGCAGGAGTAAGGAAAAGCCGGCCCCCCCCACGGCAATGAAGGTAGGGAAGGTACGAGCGTTGAATGTCTCTTCAGCGGCCCAGAAATCCAACTGAATATCCTGGGCGGCTATCCCATAAGCGGCAAAGAAGATCAGCAGCGCGAGGCCGCTCAATCGGTTTGGGTTGAAATATTTAATAATAAATTCAATAGTTTATTTGGTTTATCTCGAATCAATGTAGCCTCGCCTGAGGTATCCCATTTCTCGCATCAGAATGCCGATGTCCTGTTCTTGCTGTTCAAGGTACCGATAGAACACCGAGCCAGTCTGTAACAGTGTCTGCCAGCCATTCCGAGCGCGAACCCGTTCAAAAGCGTCTGTCTGGACCACCGACTCAATGGTCAGGACCATCTCGGCATAGCGTGAGTCTGGCAGGCCTGGCGCGGCGAAGAAACCCCGCCAGTTGGCAAAAACCAGGTCAAAACCCTGCTCCCGTGCAGTCGGTATGCCTGCCTCGTCTGCCAGCCGGTCACCCGCTGTCACGCCGAGGATCCGGATGTCACCAGCCCGATACATCTCAATCATCTCAGACAAACCAGAGGAAAGGACCTCGGTTTCTCCTGTCAGCAGCCCTGCGAGCGCCTTACCGCCGCCATCATAGGGGATATATACCACTTTTCGCGGATCACCGCCGGCCAACTGGAACAGACGGGCGGCAATAAAGTGGTCTGTCGAACCGCGTACTGAGCCGCCGGCGATTTTCACACTGCGAGGGTCTGCCATAAAACGTTCGGTAAGATTGGCGAGTGAAACAATCTCAGAATCGGGTCGAACAGCAATGGCCGTATAATCCGCGATGACTGAACCAATCACGGTCAGATCCCGGAACGACTGGGGATAAATGCCCTGGAGTGAACGCACTACCATGGGGGTGGAGCTGATAAGCAGAGTGTGGTCCTGGCGCGGTGCTGTCTCTATCAGTTTTGCAATGGCTCGGCCACCTCCACCCCCTGACAGGTTTTCATAACTGAGGTCGGTGACCAGGCCTGACTTCTGCAGGGCCTCGCCGATG
>Ga0181575_10001971_pt1 | contig 14635 bp, 15 predicted proteins | sample 101ome_23_FD_145599 | JGI IMG/M metagenome (GOLD analysis project Ga0181575, IMG submission 145599) | Coastal salt marsh microbial communities from the Groves Creek Marsh, Skidaway Island, Georgia - 101411CT metaG (spades assembly) | ecosystem: Environmental > Aquatic > Marine > Intertidal zone... | reverse complement strand
TCTTTTTTAGTTTCATCACTGACCGGTTTGTTGAAAAGTAGTTCCGGCAGACAGCGCCTGGCGACCAGCTCAATATCGAGTTTTAAATGGCAGGCTAGTTCCATGGCCTTCGCCGCACTAAAGGGGTCGTCAGGCAACAGGCCCGGTTTCAGGGCTTCCAGGTAGTTGAATATTGCAATCGACTCCGACAGGTACTGACCATCCACCTCTATCGACGGCATTTTTCCCATCGGGGATCGCGACAGGTAGTCTTCTTCCTGCGATGGAGGTGCCTTGACCTCTTCAAACTCAATCCCCTTTTCAATCAACAGCGCTTTCGTCAGGCTGTAATAGTTGCTCATCCTGAGGCCGTATAGCTTGATCATTTTCTGGTCCTTGTCGCTTGTCTGGTTATGAAGGGCTTAAGGATACCAGTTGGCATACCAACCTTCTTGCTATGTTGGGTCAGGGCAAATCTTGAAAGGGGTCGACCGCTGATAGCGCTTGACGAATCTGTCGAGAAGTCCATCTAAATGCAAGACTAGTTGGGGGATATTCACAGATCGGTCTTAACTCCGGCGGCCCACAACAGCAGGAAAATCTGGCGGAAGAATGAGCGGTTCATCTACTTTTCCCGATAGAATAGGCTGTATGAGCTCACTGCAGGCACCTGAAAACATACCCGATCATCTGGCACCCGCCGCGCAGGCTGCGTTGGTGTGGATAAACAACGCGCGTGCATCGGAGTACGCCCTGACTGGCCTGGTCGATGTGGATGATATCGAGAGCACCGACGAGCCATTCGAGTTCGGCCTTGTGCTTTGTGATGGTGAGATATGCGCCCGGGAGCAGGTGCGCGTTGTTCCTGATGGTGATGCATTCCAATTCGATTTTGCAGCCGAATCAGAACCTGATATCCCGCCACTGCTCGATCCACCGATCGGTGTTCGGCTAGAATGGTTAGACAGACAGTTAGAGCAGCATGAGTTTGTGTTGCTGCTTTACTATCGCGGTTTGTGGTGACCACCCTGTCGCTTCGAGTTACGAAGCTATGTGAAGACTGGTGTCCTTGAGGAAATCCATGCGGCAGGTGGGGAAGTGTTCGGTGTTACCAGCGAACCCCAGACATTGGCGACCGAGGCTGAACTGGAATGGGAGACTCATTTTCCGATCGTCGGTGACCCGCATCATGAGATTCGCGAAGAATGCAGCGAGCGAGGTTGGCTGGATGTCTTTTTCAATGAAGACGCTGGCCATCTGCGCGAGCGTAAGTGGGCGTCTCACCCCAACGGGTATTACCAACCAGCGGTCGTAGCGGTACACAAATCCGGGAGGATATTGTATCGGTGGCGGTGTGTACCGAAGTTCAGCAATATGAGTGGCGCTGGTGCGCGTCCAGAAGCAGCTTACACCTGGGAGAAGATTCAGGCATCGCTTGGCGACACCAAGGATGCGGCTCTGGATATCAATCCGGTGATGGGCTCTAAAGAAATTGGTTGGTTCCGCTTTCTGCTGATTTTGACTGCGCACGGCTGGTTCATCAGACCGAAGGCTTTCCCACTGGCGCGGGACGGGGACAAGAGCTCAGCATCACCGGCAAAGATGATGAACCGAGTCTATGGTTTTGTCGCGCTGTGGTTGGTTTTGTGTCTGGTCCTGCCCGTCAAATGGTTTGGAATTGCCGTGTTGGCATGGCTCGCCATACTCACACCAGGCTTAATCGAGATTCATCGTCAATTCCAGAACGAATCCGCGCCCCACTGAAACCTCAGGAGCGTGGCAAGAAAAAAGCGTATTCGATGACGTTGGATACCTGATTGATGAAGCAGAAACGAGGTTAATTCGTCTTACACCCAAGGTTCATACAATCGGAATTATTTGCCATCAAGCTTGCCATAAACAAACAGACAAACCCCGCAAATTAATAAACCGAGAAATTCTCGAGCTGATTCGATATATGGTTTTTCAGCCTGCATACTGGCAAAAATTGATGAGTAATCAGCGGACAGCAGATAATCCAGGAATCCATTAAGCGACAGCAATAAACCTGCAATGACCATTCCCGCAGGCAACCAGATAACCGCAGAAGATCGCCAGCCTAACAACCTCGTCATCGGCACCCCAGCGACACACAAATAAACTGAGGACCAGTAAATCGGGTCGGGGTCATTGAACTGTAACACCGCGCTCAAGATGAACATAAGAGCTACGGATAAGTGGACTAAGGCAGCTGGCAACTTCGACATCTGGAATTGGATTTCCTCTACAGATTTGGACCTAATTCAGCAGCGGTAAAAACGCTTTGAAAATGATGGCCATTATCTTCGAGCCTGGTTGCACCTATGGCCGTCGATCGATAACAGCGATAACCTCTTCCACCACTAACTCATCGTCGCGCATCATGTTTTCTGCATCAATGGTTTCATGGTGCTGGCGAGCGACAGTCGTTGACTCGGGAGTGGAGCTGATGATCGTTGTCAGATAATCAAACCCCATGATCCAAAGGGCAGCGCTTCGAGCTGCCCTGCCTTTCCTCCTTGTAATCCTCAGGAGCGTGGCGAGAAGGCCGTGTCCGGCAAAGGGCGCCTGAGGAGCACATCTTCACGACATGATTGCTCAAGAGCCCGAGCAACCGACAGCAATTGATGATCCGCATGGCGCTTTCCAACTAACTGAACGCCGAATGGCATCCCGCCTGTATCCTGACCCAATGGCATTGCCAGAACAGGCAGTCCCACCACGGTCAGGCTCGAAGTCAGATGCAACCACGCCATATAGTTTTCGATCACTTGCCCGTCAACCATTTCTGGATAATCCTGCTTCCATGGAAAAGGCTGAACACCGACACCAGGCACAATCAGCAGGTCATAATCGTTAAACAGTTCTTGGCATCGATGCATGAGTTGCAGCTGCCGATATCGAGCTTCCGCGATGGCCTGCATTGATGTTTGCATGGCGGCTTCATAAGTCTGACGGACGTTTCGGCTGAAGTTTTCATCCCAGCTGCCGGCCTCTTCAAAATACTGGGAAACAAAAACATCCTGCCGCAGATGCCAGTCCACCCCGGGCGCTTCAGTCAGGTCGATATCATGCCAGTCGCAGGTATCGAAACGGGATGCCAGGCGCTCAATACGCTCGACAAAGAGATTCCTGGTATCTCGAGAAACCAACAGCCCACCCAGGTCAGCACTAACAGCGACCTTGAGCTGACCCAGGTCGACGTCTGCCAGATTGAGGAATTGTTGTGTATCAAGGGGAAATGTCATGGGGTCACGTTCACCGCCATGGCTTCGATCGGCAATCACTGACAACATCAGCGCGGCATCGGCAACATTCTGCGCGATAGGCCCCTGAAGACTATAGTGAGTCGAGGGTGTCCTCCTTTCCTCGTTCGGCACCACTCCCGGGGTCGCTCGATAACCGATAACGCCACAGTAGCTCGCCGGAATCCTCAGACTACCGCCATGGTCTGAACCCGTGGCGAGTTTCGTCATGTCCAAAGCCACCGCTACTGCAGACCCTCCGCTGCTGCCGCCACACGTCATTGCGGGGTCAAATGGATTACCTGTCGCACCGAAGACCGGGTTAACAGTATTCGCACCTATGCTGTATTCAGGGATGTTGGTCTTCCCCAGAATGATGGCACCTGCTGCTCGCAACCTGGCGACTATACCGGCATCTACCTCCGGGACCTGGTCTAGAAAGCGCGAACTACCGAGGGTTGTACGGATACCTTCGGTACGCTGGTTATCCTTAATCAAAACAGGGACCCCGGCTAAAGGAGGAAGGTCATCACCAGTGGACCATGCAAGATCCCAGGACGCTGCCTCTTCCCTGGCACGCGCCTCAGCCAACGTTATCACCGCATTGACCGCAGGGTTGAGCTGGCCGATGCGGGTGATAGCTTGATCCACTAACGTCGTTGGCCGCAATGTCCCTTGGCGCATTGCATCAACCTGATCGGTAACAGATTCGTTAACTGACATTCCTAGGTCCTCCCCCCAGCGAGTGCAGACTATCATGCTTGACCCCGAGTGAGATCGATCCCTAAGCTGTTGATATGGGAGCACCTGTCGTCATCACCGGAGGCAGCTCGGGCATCGGCCGGGCGATCGAGGTCCGTCTCCGCTCAGCCGGCTATCAAACACTGAATCTGGACATCGTACCTTCGACTGACCATACGCTCGATTACATCCACTGCGATCTTAATGACCCCGAGCAGATTGCCAGCGCCATCGATCACCTGCCTCGGGAGATCGCCGGCCTGATTTGCGTAGCTGGGGTAGGATCGTCAGACGATCCTGCGAAAATCGTGCGGATCAATTTTCTGGGCACACGTTGCCTGACTGATTCGCTGATGTCACGAGTCCGGGCGGGTAGCGGAATCACCCTGATTGCCTCCAGCGCAGGGCGAGACTGGTCAGAAAATCGCCAACAGGTCGACGCGCTGCTCGGGACCGACACTTTCACCGCAGGTGTCGACTGGCTGGTTGAGAATCACGCGAAATGGAGCGATCAGGCCTACAAGTTTTCCAAGCAGTGTCTGGCTGCCTACACTTACCACGCAGCGGAAAAAGCCCTGGAGCTGGGACTCCGGGTCAACTGCATCAACCCGGGGATCACCGACACGAGGCTCTCAGCCGGTTTTCGAAAGCTGCTGGGCCCCGATAATTATGATCGTATAACGCGCCTGACCGGCCGGGCAGGACAACCGGAAGATATCGCAGGACTGGCAGAATTTCTGACCCTCGGCGATGCGCACTGGATCAACGGCGTTGAAATTACCGTAGACGGGGGCTACCACGCTGGGATGATTGCCGGCTGGCACAAAGAATAGTCAGCCTGGCACCTCCGCCGTATCCGCTCGATCATACCGCGCCTACGAGCCGGTAGTGACGGAGCAAACTTGCAAGACATACCCTTCTTGGGATTAACTGCCGGGACATCAATAGCGAACGCCAGCATGAAAGATTTCTCAGGAAAAACCGCAGTCATTACAGGCGCGGGTTCGGGTATGGGGCGTTACCTCGCGGTGCTGCTCGCCAAAGCCGGTGCCAACGTGGCTATTTGCGATATCAACGAAGACACACTCAACGATACCGCTGCCATGGTCAGGCAATACAATGTCGGGCTGTCGACGCACATCATAGATATGGGCGACATGGATCAGATTGAGACATTGCCTGATGCCGTTGTCGAACAACACGGCGCGGTTGACCTCGTGTTCAACAACGCCGGTGTTACCGTGGGGTCGAACTTTGATGGTATGTCTGAACAGGACTGGGACTGGGTCATGAATATCAATTTGAACGGTGTCGTGAAAGCGAGCCGGGTGTTCTTGCCGCTGCTGAAAGACCGCCCTGAAGCAGCCCTGGTCAACACGTCGTCCATCTTCGGAATGATTGCTGTTGCCGGTCAGTCTGTGTATCACGCCACTAAATTTGGTGTCCGTGGATTTACTGAGAGCCTGGCAAAAGAGTTCAAAGATACCTCTGTTCAGGTCCAATGCGTGCACCCCGGGCACATCGGGACCAACATAGTAGCGAACTCTCGGTTCACTGAAGATGACGCGGGATTCCTGGGTGATGATTTCAACAAGGACGAAATGGCAGAGATGTTCCGTACGAAAGGCATGCATCCTTCACGCGCAGCTGAAATCATCCTGAACGGGGTTAAACGCAATAAGCGCCGGATCTTTGTCGGTCTTGATGCCAAGCTGATGGACCTGGCGCAGCGTATCACGCCAATGCATTACGAATGGCTTCTGCCTGTGATCAATCTCCCGCTAGTGTTGTTGAGAAATACGAAGCCTTTAAAGGACTTGCCGGAGAGCTCTTCATAAGCGACGCACGGTATTGCATTGCGGGCAACGCAAGTCGGACCGTCCATTCTGACCCTGGGCACCACCTCAGTTAAGCCTGATTGGCAGGCTTTCGTATCGATGCCAGAAGGGTACGGTCTGCAGCCGGAGTTCTGTGGCGTCAACAGCAATCTCCAGGTCGGGATGCCGAGCGAGCAATGTATTCAAGGCCACGCGGGTTTCAAGTCTCGCAAGCCAGGCACCAAGGCAGAGGTGAATGCCGTAGCCAAACGCCAGGTGCTTATTGGGGTCACGGATGATATCAAAGGATTCCGGATCATTAAACTGGCGCGGGTCCCGGTTGGCAGCACCCAGGAGCGGCATCACCGGGGTTCCCCGCTTGATTTTCACACCACCCCATTCAACATCTTCTCGCGTCCAGTTGGGTTTGGTACCGTGAACGGGGCCCTTAAACCGAAGCACTTCTTCAACCGCCGTGTTACAGAGAGAAGGGTCAGTTTTAAGTTTCTGCAGCTGATCAGGATGCTGCAGGAGGGTCAGCACGGCATTGTTGATGAGATGTACGGTAGTTTCGTAACCGGCAAACACCAGCAGAAACATCATGGCAACCAGTTCATCTTCGCTGAGCTTATCGCCCTCTTCCTCAGCCTCAATCAGTTGAGACAGCACATCATCACCGGGGTGCTGTCGTTTCCGCTCAATCATACCGCGGCAGAATTTGACGAGGCCGGGCATATCCCAGAGCAATGTCCGCACAATCCTGGTATCGAGACAGGCAAACGATGTCCATAACGAACATCTTGGCCTTGTAAACCGGCTCGTTCTCCCGTATCCAGTCGAAGTACGCATATTTGTTTTGCGTAAAGTCTTTGCCCGCGAGATTTCTTGGCACATTCATAACGGGATCTCCTGCGAAAGTCAGAATCAGCGAGGCGGCAACCTGAAGCAGGTTCACGTCGTTTCGCAAGTTTACAGCCTTTCTAGTGCCCCGCTATGGAATGGCGTGACCTATTCCGCGCGAGGCGAAAATATCTTACGATTTTGTCACAGCTATTTGATCTGACGATCACACAAGATGTTCAAATGCTGTTGCGAACGCAGGACCCCATGCGTCTTTGTCAACCATCGTTTCCCGAGGCAACCAATGGCTCACATCTTTACCATCCTCCTGACCCTCTGCATTTTACAGAGTGCCACCGCACTCGGCTCAGCTGACATCATCTTCCTCGGCAACAACATCGTAACGGTGGACGCAGACAATCCGGCTCCAAAAGCTGTTGCTGTCAAAGGTCCGCGCATTCTTGCGGTCGGGACTGAAGCCGAGGTGCTGCGGCACAACGGCGCATCAACTCGCATCGTTAAATTGGGAGATCAGGCCCTGGTCCCTGGATTCATCGATGCCCATGGTCACATGCCTTTTGCCGGCACGCTGGTCAATATGGCTAACCTCTCATCTCCACCCGTCGGTCCAGTTAACAATATCGACGACGTTATCCAGCACCTGCAGGCGCATATTCGGGAACGGCGTATCCCCAAGGGCGAGTGGGTATACGGTTACGGCTATGACGACTCACTGATCACAGAAGGTAGGCACCCAAATCGTGCTGATCTCGACAAAGTATCACTGGAACACCCCATTTCCATCATGCATGTTTCCGGCCATCTGACTGCCGTGAACTCCAAGGCGCTGGCACTAAAAGGTGTCGACGAAAACACGCCGGACCCGTCTGGTGGTGTCATTCGCCGCTGGCCAGAAACCAACGAACCGAATGGGGTTATGGAAGAAACCGCGGGTTACCTGTTCAGAGACCGCAAGGCCATGAGCAACCCTGAAAATATGGTCCAGATAATCAAACAGTCTGCTGACCTGCATGCCAGCTATGGGCTGACGACCGTGCAGGATGGCGGCTCCAGCCCACGTATGGTGAGTCTGTTCCGCAGCATGGCTGAACGCGAGGCGTTCGACATTGATGTCGTCGCCTTCCCGGTCGGCAACGGCATGGAAGCCAGCGAACTCGATAGCATTGAGGCCGACAGAACATACAAGAATGGCTTCCGCGTTGGTGGTATCAAGCTTCTTCTGGACGGCTCGCCGCAGGGCAGAACCGCGTTTCTGTCAAAGCCCTACAGCGAAGGTCCTCCCGGCGCAGCTGAGGACTACCGCGCCTATCTCATTTATCCCGCTGCAGAATACGAGAAGCGGATTGCCGGGCTGATTCGTCGTGGTGTACCCGTGCTCGCACACGCAAACGGTGATGGTGCCATTGATGTGATGATCGAAGGGGTCGCAAAAGCAGTCGCAGATATAGAACTACCCGATCACCGAACCGTGATTATTCACGCGCAGCTTACGCGGGAAGACCAGCTGCATAAAATCAAGCAACTCGGTCTCGTCCCTTCCTACTTCGCCGCCCATCCGTTTTTTTGGGGTGACTGGCACCGCAGGTCGTTCGGCGAAGACCGAGCCGCGTTTATCAGTCCCGTTGGCCGAACAGCAGAACTCGGTATTCCCTTCACGGTGCACAACGATGCGCCGATCGTGCCACCGGATGTCATGCGCCTCCTGTGGGTGACGGTAAATCGTAAGACCCGCAGTGGATTCGTGCTCGGGCCCGATCAGCGTGCGACACCAATGCAGGCACTGCACGCCGTGACGCTCGGCGCGGCCTACCAGTACTTTGAAGAGGACACGAAAGGTTCCATTACAGCAGGTAAGCAGGCAGACCTGGTCATCCTAGGCGAAAACCCTTTGACGGTTGACCCGGATACAATCAAGGACATCCCCGTCATCGAAACTTTTGCGAAAGGCCGTTCTATTTACCGCATCGACCAGCGACTTTCGGGATCGTAGTCAGGCACTAAGCCTATCTGGCTGACCGCGACTCGTTAATCCGCTGCCAGTAGACATCGAGATCTCGTTTTACGCCCGGGCCAAGCACATAAAGCGCTGCAATATTCGCCAGCGCCATGGCGAAAATCATGGCGTCGGAGAAATCAAGCACCGCGCTCAACTGTGTGGTGCAACCAATCACGATAAAAATGCAGAAGATACTATTGAAGACGAGCTTCGAAGACCGTTTCGCCCCGAAGATGTAGATGAACCCCTCGAGCCCATAGTAAGACCACGAAATCATCGTCGAATAGGCGAACAGCATAATGACGACCGCCAGTACATAAGGGAACCAGGGAATGACACTCGCGAACGCTGCCGATGTCAGCTCGACGCCGCTGATCTGACCGTCATTCAACATCCCGGGATCGTAAACCGTCACAGTAATGAGCAGTGCAGTAATCGTGCAGACAATGACCGTATCTATAAACGGTTCCAGCATGGCAACAAATCCCTGGGTCAGCGGTTCCTTGGTCTTTACCGCTGCGTGAGCAATGGATGAGGAACCAATCCCCGCCTCATTGGAAAATGCTGCGCGACGGAAACCCAGAACCAGCACAGCAATGGCCCCACCTGTCACACCTTCAGGGCTGAACGCGTTGGTAACAATGGAGAGAACAGCACCCGGTAGTTTTTCGGCATTGGCACCAATAACGATAAGCGCCGTAAACACATAGAGCAGCGCCATAAACGGCACAAGTCTTGAGGTCACCTTGGCGATGCTTTTAATCCCGCCGATGATGACGACCGCTGTTAACAGAGCAAGCAGCACACCGAAAAGCCAGCCGCGACCGGCGAAGACACTGGCATCACCACCACTGACCGACACAAACTGCACGTAGGCCTGGTTTGCCTGGAACATGCAACCCGCGCCCAGCGAACCCAGCATCACGCAAATCGCGTAGTACCACGCCATGGTTTTACCAATCCGCGGCATGTTTAACTCCGCAAACCCTTTATCCATGTAAAACATCGGACCACCAGAGACAGACCCATCAGCGTTGGTTTGCCGGTACTTCACGCCCAGCGTACATTCCACAAATTTTGACGCCATACCCAGGAAGCCGGCGACGATCAGCCAGAAGGTGGCTCCCGGTCCGCCGATGGAAATAGCGACCGCGACATGTACCACGTTGCCAACACCGACCGTGCCTGACACAGCTGTCGTCAGCGCTTGAAAGTGCGAGACCTCGCCCGGCGCCTTGGGCTCAGAATCTTCCTTGCCGGTGACAATCCGAATGGCGTGGCTGAATCCTCGAATATTGATCAGGCGGAAGTAGCCCGTGAAAAATATCGCACCCACCACGAGCCAGACAACGATCAATGGGAGGTCGGTACCGCCAACATCAATCGAAAAGAACACCAGCTCAACCATGGTCTCCGCAACAGGCCTGAATGCTGCATCAACTGCCTGATCAATCCCATCACTCATAGCGGTTTTCTCCCAAGGGCTATTTTTATTGTTTCTTCTGCCAGGCACTGCGATGCATCGATGACCGGCACATCCAGATCAAGACCCTGACTGAAAGCTGAAAGTTCAGTGCACGCGATCAGAAGGCAATCGACCTGCTTGCTTAAACTGGCACCTATCTCGTTAAGGTCTCTGGCGTCGGTTTCTACCTGCGATGCCGCTTTGACGCTTTTTATGATCGACATCAAGCGCGCCTGCCGGTCTGGATCGGGTGTCACAACAACAATATTGTTCTGCTCGCATGCAGTTTCATACAAGTGGGTCTGGACAACGGCTGTCGATGCCAGCAGACCCAATCGACGATAGTCAGGCCCCATTGCAACGACAGCTGCCAGCGCTGTTTCAACCATACTCACTAACGGTACATTGACTGCTGCACCAATCTCATCCGCATAAAGATGCGCTGTATTGCAGGGCATGATCAGAAAGTCTGCGCCCTGCTCAACCAGCCCTTTCGCCATCGCCGTCAGCGTCGGTAGCGGGCTGTCACCCCGGCCGTGTATCACATACTCAATACGTGACGGTACGCCCGGATTGTTGTCCACCAGTATCCGGATATGGTCAGCATCATCCCTTGCTGGCGTGCCGCGTACAACACGTTGTAACAGGTCAAGGGTCGCTTCCGGGCCCATGCCCCCAAGCACACCGACAACTCGACGGTCGTTAGACATATTCGCCCAGCACTTCTGCAATGATGTCGACAATGAGCTGACAGTCGTCCAGATCAAAGGTGAGCGGAACCCGCATGTCAATCAGTTGCTCCAACAGATGATTTGTCTGTGTCAGCTGTTCGGCCTGTCCCAGGTATCCCCAGCTGTCATAGCGACTGGTGTAACCCTGCGGCTCATCTCGACCAAAGTACTTTAACTGCACGCCCCGGTCAGCACAGGCATCAACAAACGCAATAATTTCTGCCTGATTGAAATCCGGCAGAAAAAACTGGATCGAGCTGCCGACAAAGTGTTCACGCGGATCGCGCACAGGCTGGGTAATTCCATCAATGCGGGCAAGCCCTTCGGAAAGAACCCCGTAGCGTTCGTTCCATCGCTGGCAGTTTTCGTCAAGGCAGGGTAACTGACCGAGCAGCGACGCTGCCCTCATATTGTCCATACGACCGCTGTAATTTGGCGTGGTTTTCGCCAGCGCAGCGATGTCGGCAGCATCCGGGGCAGCGAGATGCCGATCAAACAGCATGTAGGAACCTGACAACACGATGGCCCGGGCAATGAGCTCAGGGTCATCGGTAACCAGAAGCCCGCCTTCACCTGAATTGAGGTGCTTATAGGTCTGCGTACTAAAACAGCTGACTTCGCCAAAGCTGCCGCTGCGTCTGCCATCCCATCTGGCACCCAGCGTGTGTGCACAATCTTCAATCAGGATGACTTTGTGTTGTCGACAAATTGCGGTGATACGATCCATGTCCCCGATATGACCCCGCATGTGTGACAGCATTAGATATTCCGCCTGGGACGCCTTCTGTTCGAGGTCGTCGAGATCAATGGTCAGGTCTGGGCAGGTGTCTACCAGCAGGGGTATCGCACCACAGTTGTGTATCGCGCCGGGCACAGGCGCCAGCGTGAAGGCATTGCAGAGAACTCGGTGACCCGGCTTCACACCCGTTGCCAGCATGGCGATATAGAGGGCGTAGCCACCTGATGCGCAGGCGAGGCAGTATCGACTGCCCTGATAAGCAGCGAAAGCCTGCTCAAGCAGGGCCACTTCGCCTGGGTGCTCTGGTGTCGTGTCATACCGGTGCAAACGTCCGGACTGCATGACCTCTGTCACGGCATGAATCGCAGCAGCCGGCAACGGCTCCTGCTGCAGGAACGACTTTTCGAACACTTTCACGATTTCTTGTTCTCCAGCTCACCCCTTTCGCGCACAACAAAAGGCCAATCTTCGCCGGGAAAGTATTTTCGCAAGCGCCAGTCACAGGCACGGGCATGACCTTCCATCCCTTCAACACGAGAGATTCTCGAACCTGCTGCACTCATGCCCCTGTTTGCAGCCTCATCAATTTTCTGCCAGGTCAGCACCTTGATGAACTTCTGCACATTCAGCCCACCGGTGTACCGTGAGCCCTTCAATGTTGGCAGGATATGATTGGGACCCGAGCACTTATCACCGTGTGTCACCGTGCTGCCTTCCCCGAGAAAGAGAGAGCCATAATTGCTGAGTTTTTCACGCCACCAATCCAGATCATCAGACAAAATCTGCAGGTGCTCCGGCGCATACTCATCGCTCACCCGAACCATTTCCTCGCGATCATCACAAAGTACAACTTCGGCATGATGTTCCCAGGCATGATTGACGGTTTCAGCATTCGGCATGCCGGCGGCGATCACAGATACCCGTTCCATCACTGCTTCAGCCAATGCCCGGTCATTGACAATCAGCCAGACCGGCGAGTCGGGTCCGTGCTCGGCCTGTGAGACCAGGTCAATAGCGATGGTCACGGGGTCAGCACCGGTTTCTGCAATCACAGCGGACTCCGTCGGTCCCGCTATCACATCAATGCCGACCTCACCGAACAGCATCTGCTTGGCAAGCGCGACATAGCTGTTACCCGGCCCCACGAGCATGTCCGCTGCCGGATTGCCAAACAGGCCGAAAGCCATCGACACAATCGCCTGCACACCACCCATTTCCAGAATGACATCGGCACCAGCGATGTCCATGGCATAAACCACTGCCGGGTGAATACTGTCACCCCGGGGCGGAGAGCAGGCCACGATGTGGGAAACACCAGCGACCCTGGCGGTGGCAACACTCATCAGTGCCGAGGCAGCATGTGCGTACCTGCCACCCGGCACATAACAACCAACCGTCTGCACAGGCACCAGGCGCTGACCCAGTGTGACACCCGGTTCAGTCTCCAACTCAAATTCCGTCAAACTCGCACGCTGGGCTTCAGCAAAGCGCTGTATTTGTTTCAGAGCAAAACGCAGGTCAGCTTTGGTCTGTTCAGGCACCTGCGCGATCAGCGCATGCCGTTTCTCATCGCTCAGAACGACTTCACCCGACCAGTTATCAAGGTCTAACGCATACTGCCGAGCCGCTGACTCCCCCTCCGCGCGAATCGTCTCGAGAATCTCCCTGACTCGCTCCGCAACGCGCGGATCTGCCTCAGCCCGGGTCGATGTGGCACGCTTAAGGTATTCCATGATCAGTCGCGCCGACTGAAAAGGCGACGATAACCGAACAACGCCTGGGCACCGCCCGTGTGAATAAAGACCACGTTTTGCCCTGACTTGAACTCGCCCTGTCGAATAAGATCAATCAGGCCGGCCATCGCCTTACCTGAATACACCGGGTCCAACAGGATAGTTTCGTGCCGCGCCGTCAATTCGACAGCTTCCAGCATACTGTCCGTGGGTAATCCATACCCATCACCGACATAGTCGCTGTTCGCGACAACATCCTGACGGCTCAACGATGCCCCGGCGCCTATGTAATCAGCCGTTTCGGCAGCGAGTCGATAGACGTTCTCTTCCTGTGCCTCGCGCTCGGCGCGAACACTGATACCCAGCACACCGATACCTGAGTGAATAGCAGCCAATCCTGCTACAAGACCAGCCTGGGTACCCGTGCTGCCCGTACCATGGACAATTCGATCCACCTTCAGTCCAAGGTCGTTACATTGACCTACCAGTTCGTACGCTGCGTTGGCATAACCCAGCGCACCAATCCTGTTGGAACCGCCACCCGGAATGAAATAGGGTTTACGTCCAATGGCTTCCAGCTCCGCTGAGAGTCGGTCAACTTCAGCGCTGAGGTCAGCACCAGCAGGGTGATAGCTCAGCGATGCGCCAAAAATGTCATCGAGCAGAACGTTCCCATTGGTGAGGAAGTCAGGGTCCGTTGAACTCGTACGATTTTCCAACAGAACGTGACACTGGTATCCCATTTTTGCAGCAATCGCTGCAGTCTGCCTGACGTGGTTGGATTGCACTGCACCCAGGGTAATAATCGTATCGGCCCCCTGCTGCTCAGCATCGGCCATCAGAAACTCGAGTTTTCGCGTTTTGTTGCCGCCGCCGGCGAGCCCTGTGCAGTCATCACGTTTGACCCAGATGTTGGGTCCACCCAGGAGGCGAGACAGGTTTTCCATCGGCTCGAGAGGCGTGGGTAAATGGGCAAAGCGCTTACGCGGAAATCTGGCTAAATGCATTTCTGTCTCTCAGTCGTTCAACATCGAATGATCGTAAAGGCCCTGAACCCTCACGGGAGTGTGCTGAGTCTTTTACCCGGGTAGGCGTCTTCAACCAGTTCATGATTGCGGACCACGAAGGTTCCGTTAACAATCACATGAGGTATACCGGCAGAAGGCTGGTATGGGTCCTGGTATGTCGCCCGATCGATAATCGTTAACGGGTCAAAAACTGTCAGGTCTGCGTCCGCACCCACCTGGACTCTCCCTTTCTTTAGAAAAGCGGGTGTAAATTTCTCCAACCGCCGCGCAGGCAGCAGCGTC
>Ga0181575_10001961_pt1 | contig 14671 bp, 12 predicted proteins | sample 101ome_23_FD_145599 | JGI IMG/M metagenome (GOLD analysis project Ga0181575, IMG submission 145599) | Coastal salt marsh microbial communities from the Groves Creek Marsh, Skidaway Island, Georgia - 101411CT metaG (spades assembly) | ecosystem: Environmental > Aquatic > Marine > Intertidal zone... | reverse complement strand
AAGGTCATGAGCATTCAGGACGATGCTTTTCTCAGCGGCGATGTGGAGTTGCTTGAAGAGCCCGTCACGGAATCCGGAGAAGCCCAGGCACTGGTGAGAACCCTGATGGAAAGCTTCGAGGGATATGTCCAGCAGAGTAAGAAAGTGCCGCCTGAAGTCATGACCTCATTGTCCAGCATCGAGGATCCCAGTCGGCTCGTCGATACCATTGCTGCGCAACTGACGCTGAAGTTGGATATCAAGCAGCAACTGCTCGAGATGGTCGGTCTACAAGAGCGGTTCGATCACATGATGGGACTGCTGGATGGTGAGCTTGACTTGTTTAACGTTGAGAAACGTATCCGCGGTCGTGTCAAAAAGCAGATGGAAAAAAGCCAGCGCGAGTACTACCTTAACGAGCAGATGAAGGCGATTCAGAAAGAACTGGGCGATCTGGACGATGTGCCAAACGAAATTGAGGAGATCCAGAAGAAACTCGAATCCTCCGGTATGCCGAAAGAGGCCAAGGAGAAAACCCGGGCCGAGGTAAACAAGCTCAAAATGATGTCGCCAATGTCGGCTGAGGCAACCGTCGTTCGATCCTACATTGACTGGATGCTCAACACGCCCTGGAAGAAGCGCTCCAAAGTGAGAACCGATATTTCGGCGGCAGAGGAGGTGCTGGAAACCGATCACTACGGGCTGGAAGAAGTGAAAGACAGAATCCTCGAGTATCTCGCTGTGCAGAAGCGCATCAAGAAGATCAAGGGGCCGGTGCTTTGCCTGGTTGGGCCTCCTGGGGTTGGTAAGACGTCGCTTGGCGAATCTATCGCCCGAGCCACGAACCGGAAGTTTGTCCGCATGGCACTGGGCGGAGTGCGGGATGAAGCGGAAATTCGAGGGCATCGTCGAACCTATATAGGGTCCATGCCAGGCAAGATCATCCAGAAACTGTCAAGGGTCGGTGTGAAGAATCCGCTGTTCCTGCTCGATGAAATTGACAAGATGGGGCAAGACCACCGTGGCGACCCGGCATCGGCATTGCTGGAAGTGCTCGACCCGGAACAGAACAACTCGTTTAACGACCACTATATGGAAGTTGACTATGACCTGTCTGAGGTCATGTTTATCTGTACGTCAAATTCTATGAACATTCCCGCTCCGCTGCTCGACCGAATGGAAATCATCCGAATTCCGGGCTACACCGAAGATGAGAAGCGCAATATTGCCGAGCGTTACCTGATTCCCAAGCAGATCGAGAACAATGGTCTGGAAGAGGCTGAAATCGGCATTCCAGAGGAAACCGTAACGGACCTTATCCGTTACTATACGCGCGAAGCAGGTGTTCGGGGCCTGGAGCGGGAGATCGCCAAGATCTGTCGCAAAGTGGTGAAAGAAAAGGCACTAGGTGCGGAGGACGAGGCAGCATTGCTGGCAGTTGAGCCTGACATGCTGGAGGAGTATTCAGGCGTTCGCAAATTCAATTTTGGTCGGGCCGAGGAAGAAGACCAGATCGGCCAGGTGACTGGTCTCGCGGTCACCAGTGTCGGCGGCGAGCTCTTATCCATCGAGGCAGTTGCGGTGCCGGGTAAGGGGCGTCACATTCGTACTGGCTCGCTCGGCGATGTCATGCAGGAGTCCATTCAGGCAGCAACTACAGTTGTCCGCAGTCGCTCTCAGGTGCTTGGAATCGAGAAGGATTTCCACGAGAAATACGATCTTCATATTCACATGCCTGAGGGGGCGACACCTAAAGACGGTCCCAGCGCGGGTATCGCGCTCTGTACGGCCATGGTATCGGTGCTAACCGGTATTCCAGCCTGCTCAGATGTCGCCATGACCGGCGAGATCACCCTGCGGGGTCAGGTCTTGGCTATTGGTGGCCTGAAGGAAAAACTGCTGGCAGCCCATCGTGGTGGGATCACAACGGTTCTCATCCCTGATGATAACAAGAGAGATTTGAAGGAGATCCCTGACAATATTAAAGCAGACCTTGAGATTATCGCTGTAAAGTGGATTGACGAGGTTCTGGAAGTAGCCCTTCAAAGAATGCCTGAGCCGCTTTCTGATTCTGAAGTGGCTGCTGCTGACGGTGACAGCGAGGCGAGTAGCGAATCCGAGGAAAGCCCCAGAATTAGCGCACATTAGCGATGTTTTGGCTTGAATAAGGATCTGCCAGAGGGTATAAAATCAGAAGGCAAAGGGCTTCGGCACGGAGACGTGCAAATCTTCGTCAATTACTACAATAAAAGGGGTAGAGTGTGAATAAACAAGAGCTGATTGAAAACATTGCAGCATCCGCGGACATCACCAAGGCGGCTGCTGGAAGGGCGCTCGACTCAATGATCGATTCAATTTCCGATTCATTGAAGAAAGGCGATTCCGTTGTGCTGGTTGGTTTCGGCACGTTCAGTGTCAGAGAACGAGCTGCTCGTACCGGCAGAAACCCGCAGACTGGTGCAGAAATTCAGATCGCTGCTGCAAAGGTTCCCGCTTTCAAGGCAGGTAAGGCGCTTAAAGACGCAGTCAACTGATTCGGAGGACTTGTCGCAGACACAACGCTGCGACTGTCCGATCGAGTTTCAATTCATCAGAGTAAATTTATCGCAGATGGCGCATTTTGATGCGCCATTTTTGCTTCCAGGGCCAACCACCAGTGTCAGCAGCAAGCCTGCAGATCAGATGGCCATAAACATGGCTCTCCGGCATCACGACCGGGTCTCGATACCGACAAGCCTGGCTAGGAATTCAATAAAGGCGGCTTTACAATAGCGCCGTTTGCAAGACATAGGTTATTCAATGCTCATCCAGCGAATGAGAGATGGCTCTGAGGGCATCCTCGCCAAGATCATTATTGGACTGATTATCATCGTTTTCGCGTTGTTCGGTTTTGGCTCCATCACAACATTTCTCGCGCCGACGCCGAAAGTCGCCACAGTCAATGGCAGCGAGGTCTCGCAACAGGAGATGGAGCTGGAGGTCGAACGGCGGCGACGTATGCTGCTCGCCCGTGATATTTCTCCCGCTGAAATCGACGAAGACGCGCTGAGAGAAGCCGTTTTGAACACCCTGATCAGCCGCGCATTGCTGACACAGGCGGCTGAAGAACTTTCGCTTCAGGTCAGTGAATCGGCGATTGATGCGGAAATCGTCAGCACCGAAATTTTTCAGTTTGATGGTCAGTTCGACGGTCAGCAGTTTCAGCAGGTCATCGCCGGTGCCGGCTATACCCCGCTCAGCTATCGCGAAGCGATGCGCACCGACAAGCTGTTCGAGCAAATGTCGTCGGGTATCGGCGGTTCTGCATTCGTTACAGAAGAAGAAGCGAATCGCTACCGGGGTTTGCTGTCGCAGCGCCGTGATATCGCTTTCATACGTGTTTCTGCCGCTGATCTGATTGATGAAGTAAGCATCGAAGATTCAGATATTCAGGATTACTACAATCAAAACCGGCAGGATTTCGTTACGACTGAGAAAATTAACCTGCAGTACCTGGAGCTGAGCAGAGAGGCGCTCGCGGCTTCGCTCGACGTGATTGAAGCTGACCTGCTGCAGTATTTCGAGGATAACAAGAGCGACTATGCCACGAATGAATCACGCCGCGTTGCCCACATTCTGGTTGAAACCGGTGATGAGCTGACGGAAGAAGCCGCAGAAGCTAAGGCCAGAGGCATCTATGATCGCATCATCGAGGGCGAGGACTACACGGCACTGGCGATGGAGATGTCAGACGACCTGGGTTCACGGGAAAACGGTGGTGACCTTGGCTTTAATGAGCAAGGCACTTTTGATGATGAATTCGAAGCGGTTGCATACGATCTCGCGCTGAGCCAGGTGTCAGAACCTGTCAGGACAGAACTGGGTTTCCACATTATCAAGGTGCTTGATATCCGCGCTGCCAGCATGCCGTCCTTTGAAGATGTCCGAGCAGAGCTCGATATGCGTTATCGCATGGCACAGACCCAGGAAGAATTTGTCATTGCTTCATCCCGCCTGGCTGACCTTCTGTTTCAGAACTATGCGGAGCTGGAATCGACGGCAGAAACGCTTGGCTTGGAAGTACGAGAGACGGGGCTGCTGGCACGTGATGCGAGTCACTTTCTGTTCAGCGACAGCCGCGTTGCCGAAGCCGCGTTCAGCCCTGACGTGCTGATGGATGGCAACAACAGTGACCTGATCGAGTTGAGTGATGACCTGCACCTTGGGATTCGCGTGGCTGAGCATCAGCCCAGCGTAACTCGACCGCTGGCCGAAGCCCGTGAGGATATCCGCTATATCCTCCAGCGAACCAGGGCGGCTGACCTGGCAGATCAGAGAGCACGCAACATCGTGTCTGAAATTGAGTCCGGTTCGCTCGCGCAGTTTGTTGCTGACCAGTACGATCTCGCCTGGCAGGTGGTGCCGGGAGCTGCCCGCGCTGCAGACACTGACACCATCGACCCGCAGATATTGACGGAGGCCTTCAAACTGCCACGTCCCGCTGACGACAAAGAGACGCTTGGCGTGGCAACGATGCTCGAGGGCGATGCGCTGGTGCTTCGGGTATCCGGAGTCACCAATCCGACGGATGATGTCAGCGAAGCAGAACTTACGGGACTGCAGCTTGCTCTCTCGAGGCAGCTGGGCTCAGGCGAGTTCGTCGATTTTCAGGAGAGTCTGAGAAAAGACGCGGATCTTGAAAAAACTAATTGATCAGTGAGGTGACATCGACGTAGAGCGTCAGACGGTCGCCTGGATGGATATATTTTTTCATTGCCAGAGCCTGATTCCAATTTCGGATATTCTGGACGCTGACGTTAAATTTGCTGGCTATCAGTGCGAGCGATTCACCCCGTCTGACACGGTAGTTGAGTTTCCTGACCTGCTGTCTCGGCTTGGTGGCGGAGAGAACAGGTTCATGACTCGATTTGAAGATCTGCAGGTCAGTTCCTACTTTCAGCATGCCGGTCGTGCCCATGCCGTTCCACCTGGCCAGCTCGCGCATACCAACGCCGTGGTCGCGGGCAATTTTCCAGAGCGAATCACCTGATCTAACGGTGTAGGTGATCGGCTCTGCACCATAGACTTTCGCGAGTGATGCCTGTCGCTTTGCCAGACGGCTCGCTGCGGTCATGGCGTAGCGCTCGTGCTCTGCCGCGGAGGGAATGAGCAGGGAATCGCCCGCGCGAATAATGTCGCCTGAGATGTGATTGGCGGAACGAATCGCGCCTATCGTGGTACGGTACTTCTTTGCAATGCTCCCCAGACTTTCGCCATTGCGTATCTTGTGGCGCTGCCAGGCGACCCTGTCCTCAATGGGAAGGGCGGAGATATTCGCCTTGAAGCCAGCAATAGCGTCAATCGGTAGGAGCAGCTCGTGCGGACCATCAGGATGGGTCGCCCACTGGTTATAGCCCGGATTCAGCGCATAAAGCTGCTCGGGTGTAATATCCGCAAGCTCGGCCGCACGGTTTAAGTCAAGTTGGCCATCGATAGCAACGACGTCCCAGTAGGCCTTGTTTGCTATCGGCGGCAGCTGCATGTGGTAGCGATCCGGATTAGCGATGATCTCACTGATCGCCAGCAGTCGCGGAACGTAGGTAGATGTTTCTCGCAAGACCTTGATTGACCAGAAATCCGCTTGATCGCGCGGCAGTTTGCTTGCTCTGATGGAAGACAGCACGTTGCCCTGGCCTGCGTTGTAGGACGCTAGCGCCAGCAGCCAGTCGCCATTGAACATTTGGTGCAGGAACTCCAGGTAGTCAAGCGCGGCTGTCGTCGAGGCGCGGATGTCGCGCCGGCCGTCATACCACCAGTCAATCTTCAAGCCGTAGACGCGAGCTGTCGACGGGATGAACTGCCACAAACCGGCGGCTCGGCCATGCGAGTAGGCAAAGGGATCAAAAGCGCTCTCGACCACCGGCAAGAGGGCGAACTCTCTCGGCATGCCGCGTTTTTCCAGTTCGCCCACAATGTAGTGGAGATGAGGTGCCGCGCGTCGGGCGACACGCTCGACATATTCGGGGTGATTGATAAACCATTTGAGCTCATTGCCCACACGTTTGCGGTGGAGTTCGTGGGAGAGACTGAAACCGCTGCGCATGCGGTCCCAGATGTCTTCATGTTCCGGTACTTTCGTGGTGACCACGGGTTTTAAAGCAATCACCGACAGGTCTGAGTCAGCCTGCTTCATGGCTGTCGGTGCTGCTGCGGTTCTCTCTCCGATTTTTGGATAGCCGCTTTGGTTTGCTGATGTTGTTGCCGTACTTGCTTCAGTTAAGACGTTGTCATCAGGCGTGACAACGCTATCCTGGCCAGGCGTAGATTGACAGCCAATCAGGCTGGTGGTGCCTGCGGCCATGATCAACAGGATGGAGATACCGCGCATCGGTAGAGTATAGCGGATATCGTTTCGTGGCAAAGGCACGATATAATGTCATCAGGACGTGATATGGCTAGTAATCTTGAAGGATCAGCATCGTTTTACATCGTTGACTGAGAGCGCCGTGCCTGTGCTGGGGGGGATTCGCGAGTGGTTTCAATCTGACCTTGGCCAGCATGTACTCCAGACTGAATCAGCGATGCTCGATCAGCTGCTACCGGCCCATTTTGGTTACAACCTGGCGCAATTCAGCGTTCAGAGTCGGTCGCTGTATGCTTCGAGCCAGGTCCAAAATAAGTTTGCTGTTAGCCTGGACGAAAGCCTGGAAGGCGCTTTGATGGCTCGACCTGCGGAACTGCCGCTCATCAGTGACTGTCTCGATGTCGCCATTGTCCACCACCTGCTGGACTTTACAGAGTCTCCTCAGGATATCCTGCGCGAGATCGCGAGAGTAACGTTGCCGATGGGACATATTGTTCTGGTTGGCTTCAACCCGCTCAGTTTCTGGGGTGCCTGGAAGCTCATGGCCAAGTTCAAAGGCAGAGCACCCTGGAACGGCAGCTTCATCAGACCAGGCCGTTTGATGGACTGGCTAAACCTGCTTAATTTCAAGATCGACCGTGCCCAGTACGCCATCTATCGGCCGCCGGTCGCACGCTGCAGCGGTCGGGTCGGCGACTTCTCAAGAGGGGTCAGCCGTGACGTCAATCTGCCCACAGGTGCTATCTACGTTATCGTTGCTCAGAAGCACGTGGGTGCCATCCGGCCGCAGAAACCCGTCTGGAAGCCAGCACCGGCCTTCGGGCGCCTTAGCGTTGTTCAGACCGTCCAGCACAAAGGCGTGACTTCGCAATCCCATACACCGCAGGAAGACCTCTGAGCCAGACAATTGTTGAGATATTCACCGATGGCGCCTGCCGGGGAAATCCCGGTCCGGGTGGCTGGGGTGTCTTGCTGCGCGCCGGTGGCAAGGAGAAGGAGCTCTGGGGTGGTGAGGCTGAGACAACAAACAACCGGATGGAGCTCCGGGCTGCCATCGAGGGTTTAAGTGCCTTGAAACGTCCCGCCAGGGTTTCGTTAACCACCGATTCGCAGTATGTCCGTAAGGGGATTACCGAGTGGATCTCTGGCTGGAAAGCAAAAGACTGGAAAACAGCAAATAAGCAACCCGTGAAAAATAAGGATCTTTGGGAAACGTTGGATGCACTGACTGAAATACATGAGGTCGCGTGGCACTGGGTCAAAGGCCACAGTGGTCATGTTGAGAACGAGCGTGTCGATGCCCTGGCAAATCGAGGAATAGATGAATTATGAGACAGGTTGTACTGGATACTGAAACCACGGGGCTGGAGATCGAGGCCGGGCACCGGGTCATTGAAATAGGCTGTGTGGAAATCGTTGGCAGAAAACTGACCCGACGTCACTATCACCAATACATTAACCCCGAGCGGGATATTGATGATGGCGCGCTTGAGGTCCATGGCATCACGCGCCAATTTCTCGATGATAAACCCAGATTTGCTGAGGTTTGGGAAGCGTTCCTGGAGTTCGTTGACGGCAGTGAGCTGGTCATCCACAACGCTGGTTTTGACGTGGCATTTCTTAATCAGGAGATGAAGCTGCTCTCGCCATCTTTGGGGACGCTGACGGATTATTGCACCGTAGTCGACAGCCTGGAACTGGCTCGCAAAAAGCATCCAGGGCAGAAGAACAACCTGGATGCGCTCTGCAAACGTTACAACGTCGATAATTCGCAGCGGGAGCTGCATGGCGCGTTGCTTGATGCTGAAATCCTCGCCGATGTTTACCTGATGATGACCGGTGGCCAGGTGACCCTGGGGCTTGGTGAAGAGTCGGAAGTGTCCCGGGCGACATCACCGGCTCTGTCTTTGGATGCGGAACGGCCGCCGCTCAAGGTAATTCGCGCTGATGTTGAAGAGCTGGCGGCTCACGAGGCCAAGCTCGATCAGTTGGACAAAACCTGCGAAGACGGCAGCCTCTGGCGACGCGTGCAGACTGAGTCAGGGCCCTCCACATGAGCACCTTTTACTGGCCGGAGCCCAGTCTAGAGTTTGCTGCAGGCGTTATTGACCCCGGCCCGACGGCCGAGAGTCTCTATGTAGTCTGTCACAGCGGCAAAGTACTGATGCAGTTTGATGAGGCCCGGAACTGGCGCGCAGCAAACAGCGCTGAGATACAGGGTTATTCTGTTGTTTCAGAACACTACATGGGTAACCTCGGCAGCGTTCCCTGTTATGCCATGGAGGTCGCGGCCCCGGGCGAGGGTGAGTTTGCGGACCTGCGCAGCCAGCTGGAGAAGTTCTCCGCGCTGATGTTCAATCTTGTCGGTCGGGCCTTGCAAATCTCCGACTGGTATCGAACACATCGTTGTTGTGGCCGCTGCGGGCAACCGACGACAGATCACCCGGCAGATCGTGCCCGGGTGTGTGAGGGGTGTGGGCTGCATTTTTATCCCAGGCTGTCTCCTTCAATCATTGTTCTGGTGCACCGTGGAGACGAAGTGCTGCTGGGCAGGAATCACCTGTTCCCGGAGGGCTTGTTCAGTACACTGGCGGGATTTGTTGAGCCGGGTGAATCCATAGAAGAGACCGTACGGCGAGAAGTGAAGGAAGAAGTCGGGGTCAATGTTGGAGAACTCAGCTATCGCGGCAGTCAGCCCTGGCCATTTCCAAACTCCCTGATGCTGGGGTTCCACGCGGCATATGAGTCCGGCGATATCGTGTTGCAGGAAGAGGAAATAGCCGAGGCGAAATGGTTCCACTGCAGTGATCTGCCCTGGGTTCCCGGGAAATTCGCGATCTCGCGCTGGCTGATTGACGATTATGTCAGTTCACTCGGTTTCGACATCTAATCCCTGACCTCGTAGGCGATCGTCGGGTCGTCGTTATGGAAGAGGTAAAGCAGCAGCTGGCTCAAAACAATATTCCCGTCAGCCCGATACCTGCCTGCCATGAATGCGGCCATACTGTCGGTTGCGCCGCTCAGTAACTGCCAGCAGGTCGAATGGTCGCTCACATACAACGTTATCGTAGGGGCTTCAGGCACACCTGCCCTGAAGTTGAATTCGGTCTCGTTTACCTCCAGGCAAAATGGCAGGCCATCATCGAAAATAAAGCTGAACAGGGTGTGGGGGCGGCCAAGCATCTGTGGCTTGAAGAACGGCCGCAGCTGTTCGCTGCGCTGTTCTAAAAGTTCGTCCAGGTCTGTTGTGCTCTGCATCTTTCTATTCTAACGCGTACGGCGCCTCACGGCATCCAGTGTCACGGTTTGTGATAGCATGGCAGGCCTTGAATTCAAGGTCTCAGGAAGGGTTTCACGTTGGAGTTTTTATTCGAATACGGTTTGTTTCTGGCCAAGTCAGTGACGGTGCTGGCCGTCATCCTGGTGGTTGTCATTGCCGTATTCAGCGCGAGTCAGCGGCAGCGTGACCCGGAGGCAGGTCACATTGAGGTGAAAAATTTGAATGACTCGCTAGCGCAGATTACCCACAGCCTGAAATCCGTGGTGCTCAATCCTGAAGCCAGGAAACTGGATCTCAAGGCAGAGAAAAAGAAATCCAAGGAAAAACAGAAAAACCAGAAGCATGCCGTTAAGGAAGGTGAGCCGGAGCGCGCCCGCATGTTTGTCATCGACTTCAAGGGCGACATTCAAGCGAGCGAGGTGAACAGCCTGAGGGAGGAAATTACCGCTGCGCTGTCTGTTGCACAGCAAGAAGACGAGGTGCTGGTGCGACTTGAAAGCCCTGGGGGTGTTGTCCACGGTTATGGTCTGGCAGCATCGCAGCTGCAGCGTGTTCGGTCCCGCGGTATCACGTTGACGGTGGCAGTCGATAAAGTGGCGGCCAGTGGTGGTTATATGATGGCGTGCATCGCCAACCGGGTACTCGCTGCGCCTTTTGCGCTGTTGGGATCGATCGGTGTGGTCGCCCAGATCCCGAACTTTCATCGATTGTTGCAGAAAAACGATATCGATTACGAGGTCCTGACGGCAGGAGAGTACAAACGGACGCTGACAGTTTTTGGCGAGAACACAGATAAGGCTCGGGAAAAATTTGTCGATGACCTTGAAGATGTTCATGCGCTCTTTAAAGAGTTCGTGAAGGAACACAGGCCGGCGGTAGACATTGAAGAGGTAGCCACGGGAGAAGCCTGGTTCGGGCGTCGTGCGCTCGAGCACCGGCTGGTGGATGAACTCAAGACCAGCGACGAATACATTATTGAGAGGTGTGATGAGATGGATGTCTTTCACATTCGCTACGTCATTCATAAGCACCGTCTGGAACGTTTTATGGACAAGGTGGCATCGATCGCTGCGCCAAAAGCGGTGCTGAACAAGGAACTTATCCACTAGGAGAAACAAGGTGACCCAATTCAAGGCTTTCTGGGTAGAGAAAACTGATGATGCGGTTGAACACAGCATCATTGAACGATCTGTTGAAGACTTGCCCGCGGGTGATGTGCTGGTAGAAGTCCAGTATTCATCTCTGAACTATAAGGATGCGCTGTCAGCCAAAGGCATGCCTGGCGTCACGCGGAACTATCCGCATACGCCTGGTATAGATGCTGCGGGTGTTGTGGTGGAGTCGGCCTCGCCAGCGTATACGCCGGGTCAGGAGGTCATCGTGATTGGTTTTGATCTTGGGATGAACACCCCGGGTGGTTATGGTGGCTATATTCGTGTGCCCGCAGGCTGGGTAACCCCGCTGCCAAGTGGACTCAGTCTGCGCGACAGTATGATCCTGGGAACAGCCGGCCTGACTGCGGCTTTGTGTTTCGACAAGCTGGTACGAATGGGGGCAGCGCCGGCCGACGGGCCCTTTATTGTCACCGGGGCCACAGGCGGCGTTGGCTCAGTGGCCGTTGCGCTGCTGGCACAGCAGGGATTTGAAGTGGTCGCCAGCAGCGGCAAGGCAGATCAAGCGGATTACCTGAGGGCGCTGGGAGCTGCCGAAGTTGTTGGCAGGGAAACCCTGTCTGAGGAGAACAGCCGTCCTATGAGTGCGGAGGTCTATGGTCATGGCATTGATACCGTTGGTGGTGAAATACTCAGCAACGTTATCAAGTCGCTGAAGCACTCTGGCAGTGTGGCTATCTGTGGCCTGGTGGCCTCACCGGTATTTTCGACCACTGTGCTGCCGTTTATTTTGAGAAACGTCAATGTGCTTGGCATCGACAGTGTTGAGCTGTCGATCGATGAGAAGACGCGCGTGTGGCAGCACCTTGCGACAGACTGGCAGGTGCCTCATCTCGAGACGATGGTGCGGGAGGTGAGTCTTGGAGACCTGTCTGCTGAGATCGATCGTATCTTTGCCGGTGGCATGACTGGAAGAACGCTCGTCGTTCATTGAGTTTTATGCCGAAGTTGCCTGCTGGCCAGACCAGGCCGGGACGCTCAATCGCGTCGCAGCTGATCTGACACTGCGATCGGCGTGGGGTAACGGAACACAACCAGATAGGAAGACACCAGGAAGGTCAGGATCGCGGTCGCCTGAATCAGATGCGACGCATTCTGGCCGATCAGATTCTCACTCGCAGCAATAAACGCAATCAATAGTGAGAACTCGCTGATCTGGCCGAGCCGGAACCCGGTTTCCCAGCCGAGCGCGCTGGTCTCGCTCATCTCACGCAACATGAAGCGGAATACCACGGGTTTGAGTACGAGGACCACGATCGCCATGACCAGTGCGGGAACAATGACGTGGCCCAGCAAGTCTGTATGAAAACCAGCACCCAGTGAAAAGAAGAACAACACCAGGAAAAAATCTCGGAGCGGCTTCAGATGATCAGCAATGTAGAGAGAGATGGGGCTCGTGGCTAGAGTGACACCCGCAATGAAAGCGCCGACTTCCATCGACAAGCCAGCCCGCTCAGATAGCTCTGCCAGGGTCAGGCACCAGGCGATCGCCACCAGGAAAATATACTCGTGAAAGGCATCAAATTTCTCAAGCAGCTTCAAGAGCACGTATCTTACGAAGAGCCATGACAGACCTATCAGTAATGGCAGGCTGATCAGCACCCGGATGGCCTTGGTAGCACCGCTGAATTCAAGGAAGCCGCCGGTAAGTACCAGCAGCACAATAATCGCTATCAGGTCCTGGATCAGCAGCAGGCTGATGATCAGTTCACCGGTGTGACGATGATGCAGTACAGTCGTCGGCAGTAGTTTGATGCCAATGATAGTGCTGGAGAACATCATGGCCAGGCCGATGATGATGGCCTCCTGCAGGGGATAACTGAATGCGAAGGCAACGCCAAAGCCTGCGGCGAAAAAGATAATCGAACTGCCGATGCCGACCAGGGTGGCACTGCGGACGGTATTCAACAGCTTCGATGGCTGCATATCCAGGCCCAGCAGAAATAAAAGGAAAATGATGCCGAATTTGGCAATGCTGCTGATCAGTTGTGGATTGTCGATATACGCGAACCCCGAAGGTCCCAGCAGCATCCCCGTCAGGATGTAAACGATGATGAGCGGTTGTCGCGTAAATAGCGCGAGCGTCGCCAGCACGCCGGCACAGGCGAAGATCAGAAAAAACGAAAAGACGAAGGGGTCAGAGCCCATTGATACCAGTGCTGCGATTGCAAACCGGAAATCTTACGGTATGCAGCAGTCGCTGACGAATGACGTATTGCTCAGCCGCGGACGCGAAAAACTGGATCACGATCAATCGTTGACTGGTAGCTGTAAGTGAAACCTGCGAGTTTCTCTGCGGCCAGCATCACATCCTGTCCGTCAGCAAGATCGAAGGCATCGAAACCGCAGCGTACCATCTGCTCCAGCTGGTCAACTCTCACATCACCGACAGCGCGAATCTGACCTGCATAATCATAGGTGCGCCGCAAGATACTGGCAGAGGAATAGGCACGGCCATCAGTGAATGCGGGAAAGTTGAGCGCTACTATCTCAATCGAGGCCAAATGGTCAGCCAGCGTTTCGATGTCCTCGCCGGCCTCGATGTAAACCTGGCTGCCGCCTTCAGCGCCGAAAGTTTCCAGTGAGCGGACAGAATCTGCGGCATCAACCTCGATGATTTCGCCCTGATGGTTAAGTAAAGTCATGCCGCGTATACCGCCTCTTTGTATGGATCAATGCCAATCCTGCGATAGGTGTCGATAAAAGTCTCTTCGTCTTCGCGATGTTCTAGATGCACATCAACCAGTTTTTGCACGATTTCAGGAATTTCATCCTGAGCGAATGATGGGCCGAGAATCTTTGCCAGCGAGGCATCCTCGTAGCCCGAGCCGCCGATAGAAACCTGGTAGAACTCTTCGCCTTTTTTGTCGACGCCGAGGATGCCGATATTGCCCACGTGGTGATGACCGCAGGCATTCATACAGCCGGAAATGTTGATGTCCAGTGCCCCAAGGTCCTGCAGTACAGCCAGGTCATCAAATTTACGCTGGATGGCTTCAGCCACCGGAATCGACTTGGCGTTGGCGAGGGAGCAGTAGTCCCCGCCGGGACAGCAGATAATATCGGTGAGCAGGCCAAGATTGGGCGTTGCCATGCCAGTATCTACGAGTGCTTGCCAGAGATCACGCAGTTTCTGCTTCGGCACATCAGCCAGTGTGACGTTCTGTTCGTGTGTTACCCGGACTTCGCCGAAACTGTATTTGTCCGCGAGGTCAGCAAGTACTTCCAATTGTTCATCGGTGACGTCACCCGGGGCGACGGCGGTCGCCTTCAGTGCAATCGTGACGATGCTGTAGCCTGCGATCCGATGGGGTGCAACGTTCTGCTGCAACCAGTCGCCGAATCCTGAAGTATCGCTGATCAGGTCGTCAACGCCTGGGGTGTGGTCCGGGAGTGTTGCATAGTCCGGCGCGGTAAAGTGGCGACTGATCCGTTCGACTTCTCCGCCGGTGAGTGTGCCAGCGCCGCCCTTGATGACCTGCCACTCCATCTCGACTTTCTCGGCGAAGACATCCGGGCCCATTGCTCTCACCAGAATCTTGATGCGCGCCTTGTACTTATTGTCTCGACGACCATAACGATTGTAGACGCGCAGGACGGCATCGAGGTAGGTGAGCAGGTGTTCAGGTTCGAGGCCGCGCTTGATCACCGGTGCGATAACCGGGGTTCGGCCAAGGCCGCCGCCGACCAGAATTTCAAACCGGGTATCGCCGTTGTCCTTGTAAAGTCGAACGCCGATGTCATGAACCTGCACGGCTGCACGGTCATGCTCAGCAGCGGTGACGGCAATCTTGAATTTTCGGGGCAGCCAGTTGAACTCGGGATGGAAAGTTGACCACTGTCGGATAAGCTCGCACCAGGGGCGCGGGTCTTCCACTTCGTCCCGGGCAACGCCGG
>Ga0181575_10001959_pt1 | contig 14684 bp, 16 predicted proteins | sample 101ome_23_FD_145599 | JGI IMG/M metagenome (GOLD analysis project Ga0181575, IMG submission 145599) | Coastal salt marsh microbial communities from the Groves Creek Marsh, Skidaway Island, Georgia - 101411CT metaG (spades assembly) | ecosystem: Environmental > Aquatic > Marine > Intertidal zone... | reverse complement strand
GATGAAAGGGGCCAGCGGCTCACAGTTTTGATCCGGGTTGATGAAGACAAAGCCAGCCCAGGTATCAGTGGGTATTTCAGGCAGGCTAAATTCCTCGTCTTGCACCTGCGGAAAATCCCAGCGCGCGGGTACGTCCTTTAAACAGCCATCAAGCTGCCAAGCAAAGCCGTGAAAAGCGCAGCGCAGCTCAGACGTATGGCCGTCATATTCTTTCAGCATGCGGCCGCGATGTAGGCAGGCATTCGGATAGGTTTTAATGCCGCCATCGAGCTGGCGCACAATCAGGAACGAACGCCCGGCAATGTCATAACGCAGGTGATCACCCGGCTCAGGAATTTCTTCTTCCCGGCAGGCAAACTGCCAGACTTTCATCCACAGGTTTTCAACTTCCTTCTCATGATACTCACGGGTGGTGTAGCGCTCCTTCGAGAATTCATTCAGGCCGACATCCCGTGGTGATTCGAGTCGCAGGACGTCAGGTACCTCGTGCGTATCTTGATCAAGCAGGTCCTGGTATGTCAGGCCTGGTGATCGGGTCATCGTATCCGGATCCAGTTCCTTAAACATTTCTGCCATATGCTCTAACTCCTGTTTTCATTCTGACTGAAACAGTCATCATTGACGGTTTTCAAAAATCTACACCAACGCAACGGAAAAATCGACTTCAGCTGCTACCTTATGCCTGCGCCGGGTTGCCGATATCCGTGGCGCCTGACGTCACATTCAGCGACGCTGGGTCAACCCGGTCTGCTACCGGTATGGCATCGAATTCGATATGCAGTTCCTGAAGCGCCCGCAGCGAGAAGTTGCGCGCGCACTCAAACGAATTTTTGCCGGGTGCGAAACGCATCGTTTCAACCCTGTCTACCAGCGCTTTAAAGGCCCAGAAAAGCTCACGCCGGGCCAGTGGTGCCCCGATACAGTGATGCGTACCGGATCCAAAGCCGAGATGGCGCCCGGGTTTTTCTCGATCCAGGTCGAGTTCCGCCGGGCATTCGAACTCGCGTTCATCACGATTAGCCGCCGCATAGCGAACGTTCACCATAGCGCCTTTCGGAATTGTGACACCGTGCATCTCAACATCCTGTGTGGTCATGCGGAACAAGCCCTGCACCGGCCCTTCCAGGCGCACCACTTCTTCGCAGAAGGTCTTCAGATATTTGTCGGGGTCAGACTTCAGTTTTTCCCAGGCATCGGGGTTTTCAATCAGCAATTTAACCCCATAGGCGATGGCATTGGTCGTCGTCTCGGAACCACCAACAAAAGTGTCCGCCATCATTTCCGCATGGAGTTCATTATCGGTCAGCGTTCTGCCCCACTCCGGGATCACCCGGTTCACCATGTCAGACAGCAGGGTGTCATCGGGCGCCTGGCGCAGGCGTTCAAATATCGGCTGGAAGTAATGCTGGGCCTCGATCTCCATCTCAACCGACCACTGTTCTTCCTCTTCTGTCTGCATCATGCCAAGGCGCTGCACCCAGGCATCGGTCCAGGCCTTGATCTTCCAGATATCCTCTTCAGGTACGCCCATCTGCTGACCGATGACGATAAGCGGCAGCGGCACTGCCATCTGCTTCACCCACTCACAGTGGCCGTCATCGATGAAGGCGTCAATCAGCTTGTAGGCGGTGTCTCGCACAAACGGGTCCATGCCGTTGATCTTCTTCGGCTTAAAAGCCCCATCAAACATGGCCCGCATTTCCTTGTGATTGGGATCATCCCGGCCGGCGAGTGTTGCACCGGGTACCCAGCCTTTCTCTTCGTACAGCCGCAGCATCCGCTCAGCCCGTTCCGAGTCCAGGCGTTCACGGCTGCTGCCCTGGCCGCCGCGCATGTCATTGGAAAACCGTTCCTTATCGAGCAGCACGGTACGCATGTCCTCGAAACGCGTAATCACGTAAAAACCTGTGATCGGGTCCTGCCAGACAGGCGCTTCGTCCCGCAGCAGCTGATAGGCGTGATAGGGGCAGTTCTGCATTTCGTGATCGAGAAAGTTGATCTCTTCCGGTTTCTCTGGAATGACTGGTGTGTAGGGCTTTTTACTCATTGGTTCGTGTCTGTCCGCACTGATCTGATCTCGATCAAGCAATGTAGCGATTTTTTGTAGTGCGGTCCAGAAATGCTTGAGAAGGTTAAACGACCTTGGAATGAAGAGTTGCTCATCGCTTGCAAGACCTTAGGGATGGTGGCTGCAGAATTGTTTGACCGGGTTTGACGCCGCGCCCTGGCCAACCTTGAGGCACGATCCGTCTTGCTTCCAACTAGCCCAGTTTTTCCAACTGGGCTTCGAGCGCCTGCCTCGCCTCGCCTTCAGCGGACGGAATAAGTAGCGACAAGAAGTTCATCTGGATGCTGTGTTCCAGCATATTGAGGCGCAGCAGGCCCTTGTTCCACATGATAAAGCTGGACCAGTAAATACCGGTAAGCGCGACCGCGAGCTCGTGGGTATCGACGCTGGCTTTCAGCTCACCCGCCGCACGCATGGCGTCCAGCGACTTCTTGATGCCGCCTGCTTCACGCTCGAGCAGGATATCAACCAGTTCATCGCCAGCCCGTGCACGCTGCAGTGCCACAAGGATCGCCTCTGCGTATGAGGGAGCGGCATTCGCCATCCGGGCGCCACTCTTGATATACGTGAAAAGGTACTGCCAGCCGGGGCCCAGTGTTGCCTCGCGAACAACGCGGGTGTTCTGGGCCAGCAGCTCACGTAGCGACTCCATCACCAGTTGGTCTTTCGTGTTGTATAGGTTATAGAGCGTGGTCGGGGAAACCCCGGCTTTCTCGGCAACCTGACTCATCACCATGCCCTCGTAGCCGTGATCCGCCACCATGTCGCGGGCAGCGCTCAGGATGCTCTGACGGCGCTCTTCCTGTTTCGGTGTCAGGCTTTTGACTTTTTCGGGTGCAGCGAGGGCCATGAGCACAAAGTCTACGTGATGGAAAGCCCCCCTTCCATGATGGATTCGACTTTTTTCCGGGCTGCAGCACGATCCTCGAACCAGAGGGCGTTAATCCCGGTAAAAGCTTCTGCCTCCTTCGGCACATCGGTATCAGCAAAAATCGCACCCACAGGGCAGGCGGGCTCGCAGACGCCGCAGTCTGTACATTCGTTCGGCTCGATGTAGCACATCCGATCGCCCTCGTCGGTAGCGACATAGATACAGTCAACCGGACATACCTCGATACACGACTGGTCGAGGACGTCCACACAGGCACTGGCGATCACGTAGGTCATGGCTGGATTGCACCGTTAATTCTTTAGGAGTAGTCTAATTCAGATTTTTGTACTTGACTACATTTTCCAAGATGAACGCGGAGTCCTGAATGACACTGGAAGAATTGCTGGAGAAAGAAACAATCAAGGAACTGCGCGTCATGTATTGCCACTACTTCGACGGCAAAATGATCGACGACCTGGTAGACCTCTTCACTGACGATGCGGTTTGCGAGTTCGGTCCTGACTACGGCGGCGACTGGGTTGGCAAAGACCAGATCCGCGAAAACTTCTCAGCCTACGCCACGCGCGAGGGTCCGCCTTTCGGCGTTTTGCACGCCGTCACCAACCCATGGATTCGACTCATCGACAACACCACGGCCAATGGGCGCTGGTATCTGCATGATCTTAGAACGACTGAGGGCATCGAGAACCCACTGATTCTTTACGGTGTCTACGACGATGTGTACAAGAAAGTCTTCGGTCAATGGAAGATTCACCGGACGCGCATCGATTTTCTGTGGCCGAAGCGCGAGTTCTATGGATTCAGAGACCTCTAACCAGAACACATCACCGCCAGAAAAATCAGGGAGCGGCAACATGACGAATTTGTTTGATCAGCTATCAGAAACAGAATCAGCTCGAAAGGAGTTCCCTTTCATGCCGGAGGGCCAAGCCTACGATATGGGCCATGCAGAAGACGGCACACCACTGATCGACCCGCGGATTTTTGATTCACCGGAGTTCTTTCGAAACCCCTACCCTTATTACCGCATCCTGCGGGATCACTATCCGGTGTTTCATGACAAACTGCATAACTGCTACTGGGTGACACGTTACGATGACATCACCGAGTGCTACTTCGATGACGAGGGCTTCAACACAATACCGAAGGGTTCGTCCAGCGGTGTCCTTGGCAACACACAGCTGGAACTGTCGGGGGTTGAACACCGCCGGCGCAGAAATCTCTATGGTCAGCACCTCGTTGGCCAGTCGCTCAACAACCGGATTCCTGCGATTGAACGCCTCGCTGACGAAATGATTGACGACTGGGACAAGCTGGCCGCCGCCGACTCGGATCTGGTCCAGGATAACGGCCACCGCCGCACCATTGAACTCGGCCAGGTCTTCGCCAATGAGTTCCCGATCCGCGTAGTCTGCGAGGTCCTGGGCTTTCCGAAAGAGTCCCAGTCCCAGTTCTACTACTGGTATAACTCGATGATGACGGGCCTGGGTGGTTCCGACACCCACAAACAGGGTGTGGAAGCCCGGCAGGATCTTGAGGACTATATTGCCGGCATCGTTGAGGAGCGTCGGGTCGAGCCCACCTATCTTTACGACAATGATGGCAACCCAGTCTCCAAAGATATTATCAGCAAACTGTGCGATACAAGGGTGGATGGTGATTTCCTCTCGACCGAGGAGATCACATCAAACATTGCACTCGTCGTCGGCGGTGGCGGTGAGACTACCCGTGGCGCCATATTAAACATGTGGGCACTGCTACTGCGTCACCCGGATCAGTTCCAGGCTGTCGTCGGTGATGATGCGAACTGGGATCGGGCTTTCCACGAAACGCTGCGGCATTCTTCCTCCATCGGTGGCCAGCCAAGACACAACACGTTTGATGTTGAGATGCACGGCGTCAAGGTCCCGGCCGGATCCCTGATGCAAATGGTGGATTTTTCTGCCAACCACGACGACCGTATATTCAAGGATCCCGAGCAGTTCAATATATTCAGGGACGACCTCTATTCCGGCAAGCTGCTGCGCAGCGGCTACCGAAATGAAGGAAGATGCAGCCACATGGCATTCGGCGTTGGCCCACACCTGTGCCCCGGCGCCTGGATCTCTCACCAGGAAGCGGTCGTCGGCTCACGGATCTTATTGCAGCGCATGAAAAACCCAAGAATCGTCGAAGAGAAAATGCCTAAGGATATCGACGGTGTCAGCCCTGCCCCAATGGGTATCGTCAGTGTCCGCGAGCTATGGCTTGAGTTCGACCGGGAGGCTTGAGGTTCACCATGGCTGCAACACCAGAAGAAACCACTGGCCGTAACGGCGTCGTTATCACCAAACGCCCGCTCAGAGACAAGGATCACCCGGGTTACCGTACTTACGAGGTCTACCAACGCGAGCGGGTCGGTGAGAGCACGGAAAAAATCAAACCCATCCAGCTGACGTCGGAAGACTACCGAGTCAATCCCTACCCGCTGGTTGAGATACTGCGAGAAAACTACCCCTGCTATCGCGACTGGCTGGCAAACAGCTACTGGATTACCCAATACAACGACGTGACCTCCATCTTTGCTGACGAGGCTAATTTCGAGACTCGCCCTAAGGCCTGGCTGTACGGCATGACAGATTTCGGTCGTAACCTGCGGGACGAACGGCCAGTGCTTGCAGCAGAGGAACGACTGATCGACGCCAACGCTGCAGACATCGCAGAGGCTTTGGCTGCAGCCCTGAGCGACCGGAGCGAGGCCAACCTTGCGACCAGTTTTGCTGCCCCGTTTGCCACCACATTGCTGTGTCGCCAGCTGGACCTGCCTGCAGACCAGCAGGATGCGTTTACCGCCCTTTACTGGCGCATGCAGCGAGGCACTTCCTGGCAACCTGGACTCCAGCAGGACGGCCTGCAGGCGCTCCATGAACTGGTGTTGTTTTTTGAGCCCATTCTCAGCGACAGAAAGGCGAGGCCAGGCGACGACCTGGTGTCGGCTATGATCGAAGTCGGCGGCGACGCAACCAGTGCCGCTGATGTTGTAATGACGCTGCTTGAAGGCGATCACGAGACGCTGCATGGCGCACTGGCTAATCTATGGTTTCTTCTGCTGACGCACCCGGAAGAATATGCCAAGGCACGATCGGAGAAGCGTTTGATGAAGCTCGCCTATCTCGAAACGCTCAGGCATTCGACACCGGTGATTACCGCCCAGCGCTTTACCCGGCACGAGGTCGAGCGTTTCGGACGACTCCTGCCAGAGGGTGCACGTCTGCTGTGTTCTGCGGCCGCGGCGAACCGCGATCCGCGAATTTTCGAAGATCCTGATCGTTTCATTGTCGATCGCAGGGATATGTGCCAGCGAGAACCCCGCGGCCATTACCGCGCCGACGGTCTTGCCACCGGCATTGCTTTTGGTCTCGGCAAGCCGTCGAAGCACCCCGCTGTGCCCGAAGATCGGCCACGCTCACGCTATGCGATCACGCGGGACACAGCCGTCACGGCATCAATCATCCTCAGTGAATGCCTGCCAGATCTTAAACTTGCCCCTGATGCGAAGCCGCAATTGTCATCACTGACCGTCGGCGAAATGCACACCTGCTGGCAGCTAGAGATAACGACACAATAAAGAAAACCAAACCATCAGACACAGCAAAGAGAGATAAGCCATGTCAGAAGTCGTCAAAGATCTGGGCCCCGAACTTGATCCAAGAGTGTTTGACAGCCCGGAGTTTCAGAAGGACCCCTTCCCTGTTTATAAACAGTTGCGGGAGCACCACCCGATTTTTCACGACCGCTTTCACAATCGCTGGATCGTATCGCGCTACTGGGATGTCGATGGCTGTTTTCAGGACAACGAGGGTTTCGACCGTGCCATGTACAAGCCGGACGGTCCTTATGACTTTGGCTCGCGGCATATCTTCGGGCCTAACATCCTCGAATACGGCAACAGCGACGAACACCGCCGCCTGCGCAATATCGTCGCTGGGCAGTTTGTCGGCCAGAAGCTCAATGACTTCCTGCCGATGATCGACCAGATCGCCGATGAGGTAATCGACCGGTTTATCGACGATGGCGAAGTCGAAATCATCAAACAGTTCTCGAGTCAGGTTCCAATCCGCGTGATTTCCAACATGATGGCACTGCCGCGGGAGGACGAGGACACTTTTGTCGAGTGGTACCAGGCACTGATTGCTGGTCTCGGTTTCGGCGGCGAACACATGATGCGGGGCCTCAAGGCGAGGAACGACATGTGGAGTTACATCGACCCGCTGATCGAAGAGCGCACAAAGAATCCGGGCGAGGACCTGCTGTCACGTATCTGTGTAGCCGAGTTGAACGGCAGCCGCATGACAGTCGACGAGATCAAAGGCTTTATTGCCTTGCTGCTCGCGGCTGGCGGCGACACCACCGACAAGGCAATCGCCAATATGTGGTACCACCTGCTCTACACCCGGCCCGAGCAACTGCAGGATGTAATTGATGACCCGTCCCTGTGGGAGAACGTCTTTACTGAGATGATGCGCTATGACCCGGTTGTGCATGCGCAGTTCCGCTATACAACCCGTGAGATCCAGATGCACAACGAGGTCATTCCTGAACGCGCTGGCGTCATTCTTTATCTTGGTGCCGGTAATCGCGATGAGCGGGCCTTCAAGGATCCTGACAAGTTTGATATCCATCGGGACGACCTCCACATGGGCCGGGAGAACCGCTCCGGTCGGTACAAAGACGGCAAAAATGGTCATCTCGGTTTCGGTATCGGCCAGCATTTCTGCATGGGCTATGCCATGGCACGGCAGGAATCCGCCATCGCCTGCAGCAAGCTGATGGAGCGCATCAAGGAAGTAAAGCCGAAGTTCGCCGAGCACAAGGGTATAACAGCGCCGTCTATCGACTCTGGCGGCTTCCGCGCTCCAGACGAACTCTGGATGACATTCTCATGAAACTGATCGTCGATAAAGAAGCCTGTATTCACGCCGGCGAGTGCTACTACAACCATCCTGAAATTCTGCAGATGGGCGACGACGGGAGCCCCGTTATTCTGGTAGCAGAGCTGACGACGGAAGAACAAATTAAACATGCTCGCGAGGCAGCGGAAGTCTGCCCTGCCGGCGCCATTTCCCTGGAGGAGTAGGCATGCTTGACCTAAACCTGAGTGGTAAACGTGCCGTTGTAACTGGGGCCAGCCTGGGTATCGGCGAGGCAGTTGTAAAAGAACTGGCAGACATGGGCGCAGACGTCGTGTTCTGTGCTCGCAGTGAAGACGGCGTTGAAAGCCTTGCTGGCTACTCGGCCAAGGTCACCGGATTCACGGCTGACATGGGTGATAAAACCTCGACGGAGTCTTTTCTCGACCAGGTCGAGGCACTGGGCGGGGCTGATATCCTCGTCAACAATGTCGGCGCATCGCCATCGCGCAACTTTCTTTACATGACCGATGAAGACTGGCAGGACCTGCATGAGCTCAACCTGCTGTCTGCCGTGCGCTGCACCCGTCGACTACTGCCGAAGATGCGCGCGCAGGCCTGGGGCCGGGTCATCATGATCGCTAGCGGCGCGGCCAAGTATCCCAATGCGGCCCTGATAGACTATGGCGCCACGAAGGCAGCGATGATCTCGATCAGTAAATCACTGTCGAAGAAGTACGGTGCTGATGGCGTCCTGGTGAATGCCGTGCTGCCAGGCCTGATCAGAACAGCCATGTGGGAGCGGGCCGCAACCGAGATTGCCGAGGCTCGCGGCAGTGACATGGAATCAGTATTGGCGGCCAACGGCAAGGGCGTGCCCGTAGGCCGCTATGGCACTTCCAAAGAGATCGCTGACGTCGTGGCGTTCCTCTGCAGCAATGCCGCATCATACGTTAACGGCTCAGCGGTTGAGGTCGATGGCGGCACGGGCGCTCATATCTAAGCCGCCAAACTCGACTGAGCGTCCGACAACCGGGAACTGGAAGCTATGGCGATCCGCTATCTCGGTGAAGAAAAGGGTAAAGTCCATGCCGAAGGGTCTTCCGGTCATGACGATATTGTCGTACTGACGCCGGAACACTGGCTCACTATTGATTATGGCAAGATGGAGGGGCTGGGTTTTAGCATTCTTCCCTTTTCGCGCCCAGCGATATACGAAAAGCCATTACCCTTTCGCAAATAGAGGTCTGCCAAACACCGCTCCTTCCGCAACATCAGATTTGTGATGAAAGATCACAAATCTTCGATGTTGCTGTCGGTTCGTTTATTCAGCCTTTGGCTGCATAAGCTGTTACCACGGGTGGATATCACCGTTCCACTTGTAGAAGTTACCGGAATCTTCCTTCGTCAAACCAGCAATCACCTGACGAATCCCTGACGCACTCTCTTCGGCCGTGATCTCGGCGTGCGGCCCCCCCATGTCGGTCTGGACCCAGCCCGGGTGCATGACCGAGACGATGATCGGTTCTTCTTTCCAGTCGATCGACAGGATTTTGCCCGCCTTACCGACGGCGGCTTTGGTCGTTGAGTAGATATACATACCACCCATTGGCCAGGTAGAGGCACCGAGCTGACTCGACAGGATCATGAAGTTTCCGGCCCCTGAAGCTGCGAGGTTCGACTTGAACGTTTTCGCGACCAACATGGGCCCAATCGTGTTGGCGTTCAGCGTTTCGTGCCAGGCATCGAGATCCAGGTCATCCAGGGACTGTTTCGCGCCACCGGTGACACCGGCAACCACGATCAGCGTGTCGATCGCCTGATCGCCAAGCGCTGCGCCTGCCGCTTCGATGGATGCCGGGCTGGCAATGTCGAGCTGCTGAATGCTGATACTGTCGTTCCCTTCAGCCACAGCGTCAAGCTGGTCAGCCGCGCCGGTATCCCGGGCGCAGGCGATAATCTGCGCACCCTCGGCGGCATACTGCTTAACCAGTTCAAGACCGATGCCTCGCGTGGCACCTACTATCATGACGGTAGACATATCTTTCTCCTTCGATAATGAATGTGTTCGTTATTGGTTTTCTGCTGCAGCCCAGGCCCGTGCCTCCGAGGAAGCAACCCAGCGCAGCGCGTTCTCAATCAGTTTACGGTAACTCGGGTCATCATATGCCAGCGGACTGTCACCGACGTCCGAAACAACGATGGGCGAATTGCCGCAGGCATGGGCCCAGACAATCAAATCACTACCCGGAGGATGTGACCAGTTTTCCTGCTCTTCCGCTGGCGCCATGGGTGGCGGCGTGAAGTTTTCCATGACGAATTCATAGTCTCCGCGCAGCAAGGGCAGGACCTTTGCCTCATAGTCACTGGTTTTCAGATAGAGTTCGTCAGTGATCTCAAATCCATCTTCCAGCCCCTCGAGCACGGGATGCTCGCATTGGGGCACCAGCCTGATGGTAGCACTCGGCAGAGGTCCATGACCGCCGCGATAACCCGACCCGGGAACCTCTTTCCCGTTAAGCTCGCCACCCGTCAACATGAATGAGCTGCCGGTGACTTCACGCCAGAGGGGCCAGAGCGGCCAGCCCACCGTGGCATGATTGACGAGCACCAGCCCTTTGCCCGCCTCAAGCAGCGCCTCCACTGCGCGCACGTAGGATTCCGGTGGTATACCAGTATCATTCGCACCATCATGCAGCAGTCCAACGCCAGGAATGCCAGACATGTCATAAAAGAAGACAGCGTCGTAGTCCGCGACATTTTCCGGTTGCAGTATCACCTGCGCGGCCGGCTGCTCGACCAGGGTCATCGTGACGTTTTCCATGGCAGCAAACATGGCGATGAATGAATCGTGCACATAATCGTGGCCCTTGCTGACCACCAGCACATTCACGGGTGTTGTCATAGGTTCTCCTCGTTCTCACACCGAGTTAACGGTTTCCTTGTTATACCAACTCGAGCTTTTCCGGCAGTACAGTCCTGATGGCCGTGTTGCAAAATTCAAGATTCGGCTTGAACGCCGGATGCGCTTCAATCATGTTCAGATGCGAAACCAGTGCAGGCCAGCGCTCAGCATTTAACCCGTCCACGATCAGGCAGGTCTGCAACATCTGCGCCCCCACCGCGATATCGGCTATCGTAAAAGATTCGTCAACAAAGTATTGCTGACCATCCAGTTGAGATTCTAGGTAATCAAAATGTTTTGGCAGCTTCTCGTTCCAGGTTTCCCGAGCCGTCGCAATATCCGGCTCCCTGCCAGCAAACAGCGGCATCATGACAGCGCGAAAAATCCCAAAACCACCGATAGCCGCGATACTCGTATCGACATACTCTTCCAGCCACAGACTCCGGCCATAAGCGTAAGGGTCCGCCGGGTAGAGCGCAGGTTCAGGGCAATACTTTTCAAGATATCCGCAGATCGCCGACGAATCGGGGATGGTGCCACTCGGGCCCTCCGCTGCCACCGCGCGGTTACGCAATGTCGGCACCCTTTCCAGCGGGTGCATCTCGCGGTACCAGTCCGGCTGATCCATGATATTGATCTCTTCGAAGTCAAAGTCGAGCTGCTTGTAACGCAAAACCGCCTCAACCTTGCGGACGAAGGGTGACATCTTCGAGCCGTAGACGACGAGGTCCGCCATACCTAGAAATCTACACCCCGGGTAAAGGCACCATCCACCCGGATCGTCGCACCGCTGACCCAGCTCGCCGCCGGGCTTGCCAGAAAAGCGACCACATTCGCTACTTCCTCAGCAGTCCCCATGCGCTGACTGGGGTGCCAGTCCCTGTCCCGTTCATAAAGCGCAGTGGCATGTTCTTTGATCTGATCCCAGGCACCGCCCTCAATCATGATCGGGCCGGGCGCGACGCTGTTCGCACGGATTCCTTTTGCACCCCACTGCTGGGCCAGCTGCGCCATGTGGCGAATCGAAGCTGCCTTCATGGCGCCATAGCTCGGGCTGATCGGCACATCGTGGTGCTCAAATCCCGTGATTGAGGCAATCTGGATCAGCACGGCCCGCTCAGACTGCTCGAGATATGGCAGTGCGCCCTCGCTCATCCCCACCATACCGAGCACATCGATTTCAAAATTATTGCGCCAGGGTTCCGGTCCCTCACCTCCCTGCCCGCTGGCAGTGGCGTTATGCACGACAATATCGATGCCGCCCATGGTTTCAGCGGCGGCCTGCATCCAGGCTTTGGTCGCCGCGTGGTCGCTGACATCACAAACCTGCCCGGATGCGTCGCCCAGCGCTGACAACTCAGTGACCGCTGCATTCAATACTTCCTCTCGGCGAGCAGCGATATTCACGCTGGCACCTTCGGCGAGCAGCGCCCTGGCAACAGCAAGCCCTATGCCCTGGCTGCCGCCCGAGATTACTGCTTTGGCACCTTCGAGTCCTAAATCCATGCTTCTCTCCTAATTTGGCTGACCGCCAGCCACGTCAATAAACTGCCCGGTTATCCAGCGCGCTGCCGGCGAGGCAAAGAAGCAGGCTGCCGCCGCACAGTCTTCCGGTGTACCGGTGCGTCCCAGCGGTATCTGGGCATCAAACAAAGCGCGAGCCTCATCTTCAGAGATATTCATTGTCTCAACCAACATATCAGTAACGACAATCCCAGGCGCGAGACAGTTAACGGTAATACCCTTGGGTGCCAATTCGACCGCCAGAGTGCGGGTCATGCTGATCATACCCATGTTGGCAGCAGAATAGACGCCAAAGCCCGGCGACGGTTTGTGCGCCGCAATTGAAATAATATTGATGATACTGCCACCATCGTTCATGCGCTTTGCCGCTTGCTGCGAACCCCAGAACTTGGTTTTCATATTCAAGTGCAGCTGCTCATCGAATTTCTCGATAGGAATATCCGGCAGAGACCACGTCTTACGGTCAAGATTTCCGCCGGCGTTGTTGACCATAATGTCCAGCCGGCCAAACTCGTCAACCACACGATCAAGTGCGGCAGGGATTGAATCCCAATCCATGACATCCGCCGATAGTCCAAGACCACGCTGGCCGCGCGCCTCAACCTCACGCGCGACGGCATCAACATCCTCCTGGCGCCGGGCAACAGCGACGACATCAGCCCCACACTCGGCAAGCCCGAGTGCAATACCACGGCCGATACCCCGGCCCCCACCCGTTACCACAGCCACCTGGCCATCGAGCCGGAATTTTTCATGCATTTTCATGGTTTCCCTCCTGAGTGCGGCTAGCGCCACCGCACCGGCAGTTTTTTTCTTCCCCAGAGAAAGAATGGCGCAATTCGCTCGCCTCCGTTCACCAGGCTTAGGTCTGGCAGTCTTTCACGCAGCACCGCAAGGGCCACCTCCGCTTCCAGCCGCGCTGTCGGTGCTCCGAGACAAAAATGCACACCCAGGCCAAACGCCATGTGGCGCTGCGGATTACGGGTGACATCAAAATGATCCGGGTCCGGATACATGCTGGCGTCGCGGTTTGCAGCCGCGTAGTTAATCAGTACCTTGCTGTTGGCAGGAATAGTGACATCATGCAGCGTAACCTCGCGGGTGGTATTGCGATAGAGCCCCAGCACCGGCGGGTCAAAACGCAGGCTTTCTTCAATGGCGGAACTGATCAGTGAGCCATCATCAAGAATCTGCTGCCAGCGCTCTGGCACTTCCAGCAGGCGCCACATCAGATTGGTAATCAGCGAAGTTGTTGTCTCATTGCCGCCGACAAGTAATTGGTTCAGGACAGACAGGGTATCGGTTTCCGGCATGAAAGTGCCGTCGTCATCGCGGGCACCTGCAATCAGTGTCAATAGGTCCGGCGGCACTGCATCGCCGGCCGCAATCTTTTCGCGTCGACTGGCCAGGTGGGACTGCATGTATTGCATGAAAGCCTGCTGATCGGAGAGATACTGCGTCGGGTCTTCCGCACCCATAGCGGCGACCTGAACGTCACTCCAGTATTTGAACTGCTCGAGGTCTGTCTTCGGCACGCCCAACAGGTCCGCGATAATCGTCACGGGCAATGGAAAGGCAAAGTCATCGTGCAGATCGAAGCTTGGTCCGCTAGCTTCTATCGCATCAACCAACGCGTGGGTCAGCTGCTCGACCGGCGCCCGCAACTCAGCGACCGCCTTGGGGGTAAACCAGGACTGCAGCAGCTTGCGATAGTAGCTATGCTGAGGCGGGTCACACAGCATCCCAGCCGGTTCGGTAAACCTTGGGCCCTGGCCGTATTGACTGGAATACGTATCGATGTCTCGCAGCGCCATACTCACATCAGTATAGCGCGACAGCGTGTAGAACGGCGGGTCAAAGGTTTCACAGTGATGCACCGGGCAGGCTGCCAAAAGATGGGTGTGCCCGGCGGCCGGGTCGGCCATGACCTCGGGGTTAAACGGACTCCAATTCTCCAAACACCTGCCCTCTTAAATTAGAGCCCGCCTACGATAGATGCTTTACGTGGCCTTACGCTCAGGGTATTTTTGAACTCTACTACAAAAAAGCAGGTGGTTGCCAATGGCGGAAAAGACTCCGAATCACGAACTCAGCCCGATGAAATGTCCCCATAGTCTCGAGGATGTGGACCTGTTCTCTGCAGGGGCGCCCGAGCACTGGTATGAGTGCTATGACATCCTTCACAAGCAGGCACCTGTGCACCGGATACCCGGCGAAGGCTTTGAACCCGGGACCGATGCCTTCATCCTGAGCAAGCATGAAGACATCGCTTTGGTTGTGCGCGACGAGGAGCGTTTTCCCGTACTCGGCAGTATGGCAGTGAAATCCCTGCTGGAGGCTGACACCGATCCAAAGAACACGCCGGGTATTACGACGCTTATTGGCTCGATGCTAACGCTCCGCCCC
>Ga0181575_10001957_pt1 | contig 14690 bp, 14 predicted proteins | sample 101ome_23_FD_145599 | JGI IMG/M metagenome (GOLD analysis project Ga0181575, IMG submission 145599) | Coastal salt marsh microbial communities from the Groves Creek Marsh, Skidaway Island, Georgia - 101411CT metaG (spades assembly) | ecosystem: Environmental > Aquatic > Marine > Intertidal zone... | reverse complement strand
ACATCTAGTTTTGGTACTTATATGTCTGCTACTGGAGGTGGCGGTGGTGGTAATACAAGAGGCGCTGCAGGTGGTGCCAGCGGTGGAAATTTTGTTGTATATGGTAAAACTGGTAGTTTAACTCCCTCAACTGCTAACGTACCTGTTCATGGAGGTGATTCTCTATTAGGCTTTGGAGGACATCCAAGTACACCAGGCTCAGGATTTGGTTCAGGAGGAGGAGTAACATCATATGGACCAATAAATTTATATTCTGGTTCGGCTGGAGGCGCCACTGTTGGAATAATAAGTATTCCTACGAGTCCAGTTCCAATTACGGTTGGTGCTGGCGGAACAGCAGGCCCTGGTACTTGGCCTGGTCCATCTGGTCAATATGTTCCAGGTTTAGGCGCTGATGGTGTTGTAATAGTTGAATATTAAAATAAATAAAAAAGTAAAATAACAAGGCATAAAAATGGCAAATACTTTAGCTACGACAGAAGTTTTAAAAAATGCTTCAGTAACAAACGACAAACTTGCTGGAAGTATATCGCAAGATAAACTCGCTGGAGCTATTCCTATATCAAAGCTATCAGCAACAGGCACGGCTTCATCATCAACCTTCTTAAGAGGTGATGGTTCTTGGCAAGGTGCTGGAGGTCCAGGTTCATTCAATGTTGATTATTATACTTCAGGAAGTGGAACATGGACTTGTCCTCAAGGTGTAACAAAAGTTTTAGTTACAGTAGCTGGTGGTGGTTGTGGTGGAGGTAATTTTGGCCAAGGAGGCCACGGTGGAATTGTTACGGGATTAGTTTCTGTTACTCCAGGAACAAGTTATAATTATTCTGTTGGTGCCGGAACAGGCTCATCTAATGGAGCTGCAACAGCTGGCACATCTTCATTTAGTTCAGTAATATCAGCTAATGGTGGAGGATATAACGGTGGTTATGGAAATGCTAATTACGGTAATGCTACAAATAATACAACAAAATGGAGTACCACCAGTGGAACGCTAGTAAGTGGAGGTATTAGTTCTCCAAATTACTCGAGTTATAATCCAACTTTTGATATGTTTAGAGTATATGCTCAAGGTAACCAAACAAGAACTGGTTCTGGAAACACAGGTGCAATAGCATGGACTTTTAATGGAAACTCAAGACCTGGTGCTGGTGCAGCAAATAGTGGTGTAAATTATTATCCTGGTCCAGGTGGTGTTGGTGGCGCAGTTATCATTGTTTATTAAGGAATAAAATAAATGGCAAAAAAAGCATTAATTAATCCAGACAAACAAAATATTGTTATTCAAATTGAAAATGTTGAAAATGTGTTTGATGTTGCAGAACCTTTATATTGGGTTGACTGTGATGATAGCATTTCAGTTTTAAGTTGGAAACATACAGGTGGTGTATTTGTAAATGAAGGATATGTAAATACAGCTGAAGATAACGCCTATGCAGCTAAACTTATGCTTGTTGAACATGGTTATAATAGTGTAACTGCATCTATGGGAGACAGTGAACTTTCTAATCCTTACATTACAAATTATGCTAATATAGAAACTATTACAAACCAATTAAGGTTGATTGCGATGAGACCAACAGCTGGAAATGATGTTCTTCCTAAACCAATTATCATTCAATGGTCTGATAGGACATATAATTTAGCACCGACATCTGATTAACATTTAAATTATTTTATATTATGGAAAATTTTATACGAGCCTATTGGATTGAAGATACCAGCCTTTGTGATAGACTAATAGATTATCATTCTCAAGCAAATACAGCACCAGGTAGAATTTATTCAACGAATTCAGATACCGAATCTTTTGGTGTTGTCAAAGAAGAAGTAAAAAAATCAACCGATTGTTATGTCCTTCCCGAAGATTTAAATAAACCAGAAAACAAAGTTTTGGTCGAATTAATTGACCAAGTTCAAAAAGCCTCAAATCAATATTGTACTGAATTTCCTGAAGCTATGAAGTTTGGTGATTTAATTATGCGAGAACCAATAAACATACAGTATTATAAACCAGGTGAAGCATACTATGAATACCATACTGAAAGAGGTATTAATCTAAAAGAACCATACATAACAAATAGATTATCAGACATTTTTAATCGCCATTTGGTTTGGATGTTATATTTAAATGATGTTTTTGATAAAGGTGGAACAGAATTTAAAGATCAAAAAGTTACAGCATCAGCACAAAAAGGTAAACTTCTTATTTGGCCAGCAGATTGGATGCACACACATAGAGGTGTAACATCACCAACAGAAGAAAAATGGATAGCAACTGGTTGGATACATATTGATGGTGGCTATACAGAAAAATTATTAGAAGAACAAAATAAAAAATAATGAATGATGATTTAAATTATGAAGTAATTGATAATTTTTTAGATAGTAAATCGTTTGATATTATTCAACAGTTACTACTAGGAAGTGAAATTCATTGGAACTATCAACCTAGAATTGTTGTTGATTATTCTCAACAAGATGGTCAATATATTCAAACAAATGAAACACCAGAAGAAGATAGTTTTTATTTTACACATAGATTCTATCATCAATATCAACCAATTAGTCAATACATTACACAAATAAATCCCTTAATTGAAAAATTAAGTCCTCTAGCTATTACAAGAATACAAGCTAATCTTTATCCAAATGTTAATAAAGAAATACATTCACCTTGGCATTATGATTTATATTATCCACACAAAGCTGCATTGTTGTATATAAATGATAATAATGGCTATACCACACTTAAAGATGGAACAAAAGTCTATTCAAAAGCAAATCGATTATTAAAATTTGATGCTTCAATTTTACATAGGATAACCTATCAAACTGATACAAAAGTTAGAGTGATAGTTGTTATGAATTATTTTTAATGAATATTAAATATTGCATAAACCTTGATGGTTATTATAAACTTGCTAATGAGAAATCTTTATGGAGAGAGATTGGATTTTTTGAACCTGAACCTATACTTCCTCTTTTAGATAAAGAATTATCATATCTTAATTGTCCAGCATTTATAGATTATTACAAGAACACTTTTTTAATTCGATGTCCATTTGATATAACAATAGAAACGAGAAGACGGCCAGATAATAAAATAGAAGTTAGATATACTGGTAAATTTGATGAAGAATTTTATTCAGATAATATTTTGGTGAGAGAAGATGGTTCAATTACTGTTAATGTTGGTTATTATTTTATGACGGACGAAAATTCATTACTGATTGAACAATTACAACCAATCATACTTGAAAATGAATTTTATAATGATAAGCGCATGGTTCAAGGAACTTTTGATATAGGTAAATGGGTTAGACCTTTAGATTGGGCTTTTCACCCAAATAAAGGTGTGACAAAAATTGAATTAAAAAGAGGTGATCCTTTATATTGTGTTAGATTTATGTCAACCAATAAAGTAAATCTTGAACGGGTTGATTTTAATAAAGATATTAGTAATGTAGGAAAAGCAACAACATTAGTTAAACATACCTTAGGTAGATTTACTCTTAAAGAAAACTATGAAATGGCAAAATATTATGTTTCAAGTTTTAAGAAAAAGTTATTTAAAAGTAAACTCAAGTGTCCTTTTAAACATAAATAAAAGGAAATATCCTTTCAAAAATCTCTCCAATCAACTTTCATTTTGACTAAATAGAGTATAAAGTAAAAGGTCAAGGAGAAAGAAAATCGCAGCTTATCAAGAACTAACAATTGAGCAAGGTGCAACATTTTCAACAGTCATATCTGTCGATGATGCACAAGGCGATGCTGTTAATCTTTCTGGTTATACAGGTGAAGCTCAATTAAGAAAATCTTATTATTCATCAACAGCCAACAATTTTATCGTTACAATTAGTGGTATTGCAAACGGTGAAATTACTGTTGCTATGTCAGCTGCAAATACAGCAAACTTATCTCCTTCCAGATATTATTACGATTTATTAATAACCGCCGGTGACGGCACTAAAACTAGAGTTGTAGAAGGTATCGCTACAGTTACACCTAGCGTAACACGATAATGGCCAATTTAAATGTAAGTTTAAACAATCAAAGGACTATTAGTTCTGTTACAGTAGAACAGCCTAAAAGAGCTACGATTGTATCAACTAACTTTAGAGCTAAGCCAAATGTAGCTTTAAGTGAAATCAATGGAGTTACTGTTGATGGAGTTCAGAATGGATATACTCTAGTTTATAATTCTACTACAAATGTATTTGAACCATCAGAAGTTATTGCAACGGGTGTTGAGTTAGCAAGAATAACTGGCGGTGATTTTTAACTAAGGAAACTTTAAATGGCTAATACCGTAATTCAATTAAAATATTCGGACATAACGAATATTCCTACCAGTTTAGAAACTGGTGAAGCGGCTTACTCGAACACCTCAGACACCCTTTTTATAGGTTTAAGTGGTGGACAAATAGCTAATGTTGGTGGTGTTTTCTATACCGAACAAATAGATAATGCAACGGACAATAACACAGCAAGTACCATTGTCAAACGAGATGCTTCTGGAAACTTTAGTGCTGGAACAATTACTGCAACATTGTCGGGTACTGCTACATCAGCGGATACTTGGAGTACCGCAAGAACTTTGGGTATTGATGGCGATGCAACAGGCTCAGTTTCATTAGATGGTTCAGCTGATGCAAATATAACACTCACTCTTGCGGATTCTGGTGTAACTGCAACCACATATGGTGATACATCAAATATACCTCAACTTACAGTTGATTCTAAAGGTCGTGTTACTTCTGTTTCTAATGTTTCAATAAACATTCCTAGTTCTTATCAGGACAGTAATGTTGTAAGTTTATTAGCTTCTTTTGGTTCAAATACAATTTCCACTTCCGGTTCAGTTGCAACCGGTGATATGACAATTACTGGTAACTTAACTGTTACTGGTGAAACAACCTATGCTAATACAACAACAGTAAATCTTGGCGATAACATTATCACTCTTAATGCTGATATCCCACAAGGTTCAGCTCCTTCTGTTGATGCTGGTATTGAGGTTGATAGAGGTTCTTCAGCAAATGTTGGAGTTATTTGGAATGAAACCTCTGACAAATGGACCTTTACAAACGATGGTTCTACATATTCACCTATCGCTGATGCGGACAGATTAGATTCAGCATTTGCACAGGCTAACACCGGCGTAACCGATGCAGCTACTGCTCAGTCAACCGCTGACGGAGCTTACAGTCATGCTAATGGTGCTTTTAATGCGGCCAATACCGCTCAAACACATGCTGAGGGTGCTTTCACACAGGCTAACACCAATGCGAGTTCTATTACGACAACAAATAGTCGAGTAGATTCAGCTTACGCTCATGCTAATGGCGCTTTTGATGCGGCTAATACTAAATTCTCAAGTTCTGGTGGTACAATTTCTGGTGACGCTACTGTTACTGGTAACTTGACTGTTCAAGGACAAACAACTTATGTAAATTCAACAACTGTTAATTTTGGCGATAACATCTTTACTGTAAACGCTGCTATTAATCAAGCTTCGGCACCAACATTAAATGCTGGTATGGAAGTTGACAGAGGTTCTTCAGCAAATGTATCTTTAATTTGGAATGAAACAGATGATAAGTGGACATTTACTAATGATGGTTCCACATATTCACCTATTGCTGATGCTGATAGATTGGATTCAGCATATAGTCAGGCGAACACAGCTACTACCAATGCAGCTACTGCTCAGACACACGCTGAAGGTGCTTTCGACCAGGCAAACACAAATGCAACAAATATAACAACAGCACAATCAACAGCTGATGGTGCTTATGACCACGCTAACGGCGCTTTTGTTCAGGCGAACACAAACGCTTCAAATATCACTACAACAAATAGTAGATTAGATAGCGCTTATAACCATGCTAACGGTGCTTTTGCTCAGGCTAACACCGATGTTACAAATGTCTCAGTTTCAGCAGGAACATATGGAAGTGCAACAGCTATTCCATCAGTAACACTAGCTGCAAATGGTCGTATTACTGCAATTACAACAAACAGTATATCAACAGATGTTGTTTCTGACACAACACCTCAATTAGGTGGTAATTTAGATTTAAATGGTAATGATATAACCGGAACAGGTAATATTGATATTACAGGAGATATTACTGCTTCTGGAACTGTTCAATCACAAGACATGGTTATTACTGGTAACTTAACCGTTTCTGGTGAAACCACTTACGCTAATACAACAACAGTAAATCTTGGTGATAATATTATCACTCTTAATGCTGATATCCCACAAGGTTCGGCGCCATCAGAAAACGCTGGTATTGAAGTTGATAGAGGTTCTTCAGCAAATGTTGGAGTTATTTGGAATGAAACAGATGATGTTTGGACATTCACTAATGACGGTTCTACATATCATCAAATTGCAAGTAATACATATGTTGATGCGGCTTTTGCTCAGGCTAACACAGCAAATTCTTTCGATTATACAACAATCAGTCTTGCATTTACAGAAGACTTAGGCGACCAATCTGGTTCAGAAGATTTAGAAACAGCAACTGGAGGTAATACATCACTACTTACTGCTAATGGTTGGTTTGGTAATACAGTTGTTGTTCCTAGTATATTCATAGAATCAAATGGTAGAATTTCAACGGTTGTAAATACCGATATCAGAGTTGCAAGCACAACCGAAACCGGTATTGTTCAATTGTATGATGGTGTAGATAGCAATTCAACAACTTTAGTTTCTACTGCAAATTCAACCAAAACAGCTTATGATTATGCTCAGGCTGCCTTTAATGCTGCTAATACAGCTTCTAGTAGTAGTGGCGCTTATGACCATGCTAACGGTGCTTTTGATGCTGCTAACACCGCTCAGACAACAGCAAGTTCATCTTATGCTCATGCTAATGGAGCTTTTGATAAGGCGAATACGGCTATAACAACTTCGGGTGGTACAATTTCTGGTGATTTATCTGTTACTGGCAATCTAGTTGTTTCTGGCAATACTGTTACAACAGATGTAGAAACAATAACAGTTCAAGATTCGTTAGTTAAGTATGCAAATAACAACCTTGCTGATGCACTAGACATAGGTTTTTATGGTACCTATAATGATGGTACACAAAAATATGCTACTTTCTTCCGAGACGCTTCTGATTCTGGTAAATTTAAAATTTTGGTTGGTGGTACAACCGAACCCGATGCAGCTAACACAGTCAATCCATCAGGATTCTCAACTGGTACTTTAGTTGCTAATATAGAAGGTGGCACGGTTTCCAATCTATCGGCTGCTATAGGAGTTGCTGATGGTGGTACGGGCGCTACAACATTAACAAACAATGGTGTTTTATTAGGTCAAGGAACAAGTGCAGTTACGGCTGTTTCTTCATCAACAGAAGGTCATGTGTTACAAATTAATAGTTCAGGAGTTCCTGTATTTGGACATTTGAGTGGAGGGTCGTTCTAAATAGTATAGTATGTAATATAGGAGTTTGTTATGGATACAAAACAATTTATTGAAGTTTATAATGATGTTATTTTGGACAATTTAAATTCGGTTTTAAAACAGAATTTGTTGTTTCAAACACAACTTAAGATGGCTGAAAGTGTTAATAATAACATACAGGAAAAAGACAACAAAATCAGCGAACTTGAAAAACGGTTCGCTGAAGCAACTGAAATTGGTAATGAAAATTTAAAAATTAAAACAGAAATTCAAAGCCTTCAGGTTGAGTTAGATAAGACTAAAGAAGAGTTGAGAGTTAAAACTGAGGAAATTAGCAAAAAACCAACAGTTGATGTTGAAAGACAAAGATTGCAAACGGCTGTAAATTCGCAATCAAAAACAATTGCTACATTGAAACAACAAATTGAATCTTTGTCTAAGCTTGAACAAGATAAAATAAGTCTTGAAGAAGATAAAAAAAGTCTATTAAAAGAATTTAATGACTTAAAAAAAATGAATGAACAATTGGTTGAAACTAATGCTAACTTAGAACTAATGATACCAAAATCAAAAAAAAGAAAAAGAAAAAGTGTAACTATTAATGAGGGAAAAAAAGGTAAAAGTATAACCGATACATCTTTATTAGAAATTCGGCCAAACGGTGGAACTTTTTAGGCGTCTTGTAAATGTCAAATACCACAATTACAATCAGAAGTTCTGGTGATACAGGCGCAACACCTTCATTAGGAGTATTAGCAAACGGAGAGTTAGCAATAAATTATGCTGATGGTGTTCTGTATTATAAAACAGATGCAAACACCTTAGGCTTAATTAGTCAAGCTCAACCGTCAGGATTAGACACAGAATTACAATATAATGATGGTGGCTCATTTGGTGCGAGTGCAAACTTAACATTTGATGGCGTTACTTTAAGTGTCACTGAAGCAACAGTTTCAGGAAACACTAGAGTAAATGGAGTTTTAACATTAAATGCTAATACTGGTTTAATTGATGGTACTACAACACTAACAACAACAACGGCTGACCAAACAATTGATAGTTTTTTAATTACTGATTATAGGTCAGCAAAGTATATTATACAAGCAACAGACGAATCATCGAATGTTCATGTAACAGAAATATTACTTACACATGATGATACAACTGTTTATATGACCGAGTATGCAACAATATATTCTGGCGGTGTTTTATTTACCGCTAATTCAAGTATATCAAGTGGAAGTGTATTATTGACGGTTACACCTAGTTCAAGTAATACAACATTTGATTTTACTCGAACATCGTTATTTGCAACATCTTTATAGAAAAATAAAGATTACACTATGAATTTTTTATAAATATAGATATTATTTAAAATACCCAATTTTTAAGGATTCACTAAAATGGCAAAAACCCTACAATTTAGAAGAGATACAACCGCAAATTTAGCATCAGAAACGGGTGCAGCTGGTGAACTGTTTGTTGATACCAGTAAGAACACGGTTGTTGTTATGGATGGATCCACCGCTGGTGGTCATCCTTTAGAAAAAGAAGGTGCATATGACCACGCTAATGCAGCTTTTGCTGCTGCTAACTCAGCTTCATCAGGCGCACATTATAGCGATAGTGATGTCGATGCACACCTAAACCAATCAAACCCAACCAGTGGTTATGTTCTATCATGGAATGGTTCAGATTATGCTTGGATAGACAATGCTGGTTATACCGATTCAGATGTTAATACACACTTGAATTTATCAAGCGCATCTTCTAGTCAAGTTCTATCATGGAACGGTTCAGACTTTGCTTGGGTAGCACAATCAAGTGGTGGTGGTATTGCTGACCTATCGTCAAACTCTATTGCTGATTTAAGTGATGTAACCGTCTCTAGTGTATCTGGCGGCAATTTTTTAATTTATGATTCACCTTCTAGTAGTTGGGTAAACAGAAGCCCGTATATTCTGTTTAATACTTCTACCTCTGCTACGGCAAACTCAGCACAACTTGACATTTCAGGTCAATATTTCACCGCCAGCGACAACATTACATTCCAAGGTGATGAGTATGTCAGAGTTTGGAGGCCATCGGATGATACTATCAGAATACAATTATCGGACCATTATAATAACAATGTTGTAGCAAGAAAAAATAGCATGACTGGCCTTCAAACTGATGTAATACCCGCATATGCTTCAGCTTATGATTTAGGTTCAAAAACAATACCATGGTACGATTTATATATTGACCATGCTATTCAGTTTGGTGATGTAAATAACTATGTTCGTTTGGTTGGTACACCAGATGGTCTTATAACACCAACATTCTTAATCGGTGATTTATTACTTGATTCAAATACAATTACACCAGCTGCATCATCAGCGTTAGCTTACTATGGTGATTTAGGTGTTCTTGATTTAAATGGTAACTTAGATGGATCAGGTGGTCATTGGCTTCACGCACCAACAGTTGCGACAGAAAATGTTACAACAACAGCAGTAACAAATAATAATTTCCCAGGTATCTCCGGTCTTTATGGTATTGAGTTTGCTGAAACGGATAATAGTACCGGTGAAACTCGTATGGTATTCTATTTTACTAGCTCTGGAGCATCCAATAGTTGGGCATCTTGGGTAGATTTATCGGATACATCTGTTTCTGCTCCTGGATTTAAATCAGTTGGCGATAGATTATATTTTACCTATGCTAATCATTACTATGGTCAGGTAACAGGTACAAACACCAGTGGAGGAGAACAAAATACTCTAAGAGCCGGTACTTATTTTGTTGAATTAAAAAATAATGACAGCACCACCAACGATCTTGGTCCAACCGAAATTGCTGCAATTATGGGTGATGGTGGTCTTGCTAAACCCTCAAGTGTTAGTTGGTCTAGGTCAATAGCAGTTAATAATATTACTGGAATATTTAGAGTAAATGACGATGGTTCTGAAACTGCCGTTGGTTGGTCTTGGGCAGGTGGATTACCTAGTGATCTATCAAGTAGAGAAGCCGACCTTGGTGATTTCAGAACTGGAAAATATGAAAATAGTAGTGTACAAGACTATGTCAGATCAGATAGGGTTTATAAAGTTTCAGCTGTTTATCAAAAAGAAACAACATCAACAACATCAGCATTTGTTCCTGCAACAACAGGTAAAGAAGGTTTTGTTCGATACAATAAAGATGAAACAGCTTTACAAGTTTATACAGATGCTTGGAAAAATGTTAGCGTAGATGTTCCTGAAAAAGTATTATTTACAGAAGATGTAAAAGATGGAAATGGTAATCTTTATGCTTTAGCAGGTAAAACATATGTTGCTGATGGTGGTGTTAATTTCTATTGGCCTCAGGCATGGACTGCTGACCCAACAGGCACAAAAGGTGAATATTACAAAGTTTTAAATTGGTCTATTGATAATTCGAGTGTATATGGTACTATCTGGAAGCCATCTAATATTGGTAACCATACAATTGTTTCTACTGATAAAATTTTATATGTTGTTAATAATGGTGCTTATGGCTATGTGTTTACTGATTAAACTTAATTAAATAAATTTATATTATGATTCCTTCTATATTATGGCAAACATGGAAAACAAAAGATATTCCAGGATCAGTTAAAAAACAAGCTGATTCCTGGAAAATCTCTAATCCACAACTTCAAATTAAATTCATGGATGATGACCAATGTTCTAATTTTATACTAGAGCACTTTGGTAAAGATATCCATGAACAATATCATTTACTTCCACTTCCAATTATGCGAGCTGATTTTTGGCGTCTCGCTGTTGTTTATATTCATGGTGGATATTATTCAGATTTAGATATTACTTGCAATCAAAATATTTCATCATTTATTAATCCAAATGTAGAAGCTGTTTGGATGCGTGAGTTAAATAATATATCAAACTACTTTTTTGGTGCTAAACCAAATCACCCAATTATCAAAAAAGCAATGGATAATATGTTATTTGAGTGTCAGTTTATTAATGACAAAGAAGCCATTTCTTGGGGTATGCACGGTCTTCATACAAGTGTTCGAGAATATTATAATGTAAATGAAACAAATTATATTTCAAATGATGAAGTACAATTTATATTAGATTCTGATGTAAGAAATAAAAATGTATTGATTCATTCGGGTGCAAGTATTGCTGGTGGATCCGACTATACTTCTTGGAGAAGTATGGAAAAATATATGCAAGAGCAAAGAAAAAACTCAAACAATATAATATTTTTTACAACATTTAATAAATCGGGTTATGAACTTTATGGTAAAACATGGATTAAAACTTTCATAAAATTATCAAATTACTATAATAAATTTCACGCTAAAATATATTATGAAGGATTTACTCCTGTTGAGAAACATAGTAATATACACTGGATTGACTATGATAAAGCTATTCCAAATCATAAATTTTGGAAACAAAAATATTTAGATAAGACAACACATGCTGAATATGTAAAAACAATGACGGTAAGGTTTAGTCATAAAGGTATGGTTATACAGCATATGTTAGAAAATAATAATGATGATTATCTGATTTGGCTTGATGGTGATTGTATATTTAAACAAGACATTTATGGTGATTGGCCCAAAAATGTTTTAGGTGATAAATTTCTTGCTTGCCAAATGGAATATGCAAATGACTTAAATCATATTGAAAGTGGTATTTTGATATTTAATGGAAAACATCCAGACACAAAAAAATGGAATGAAAAATTTAAACAAAACTATTCTGTTGAAGAGGTTCTTCCAATGGGAGAACCTTATGATGGTTTTATTATCTATCGAACCTTATTAATGACAAGTTTACCTTTTGTCAATTTAAATGAAAATCTTGGTGGCGGTATCCAGTCGGATCCAAATTTAACATTTTTAAATCCAGAAATAAAAGATAAATTTAAACATAATATAGGATGGACAGGAAAACACCAATATGAAAGTTGGGATATTATTCGTGAAACTGATGGCATATATAAAAAAATGAGGGCCATGTTATTTGGAAGTGATATTGATAAACAAAAGAAAAGAGAAGAAGCGTATAGTAAACTTGAAAGAATGAAAAGAATGAGATGATATGAGATTAAGTTTTATTTTTATTACAAATAATGGAGGTTCAGATATATTAGATTTGGGTTTACGGTCTGTTATGGATATATGTGGACCCAAAGATGAAATTATTGTTGTTGGTGATACATCGGAAATCAAATTAGATGTAATTAAAGTTGAAGCTAAAGAAATAGCTGATAGCGGTAATATATCTAAATTGAGAAATATGGGAGTTGAAAAATCAACAGGAGATATTATTATCAATTGTGATGATGATATTCTTTTTCCAAAAAAATTCAAAATAAACTTAATAGATTTTTTACAATTTAATCCAACCATTGATGTATTAAATACAAGAATACATCTTCCAAATGGAGGAAGATATTGGGACAGAGCCGTTTATCATAACAAATTTGATACAGAGTTGGTTGATTATGATGTTGAAAGTAATAAGTTATTTTTTTGTGGAACATTTTTAATTAGAAAAAGACACATTGCTGAAAAATATAAATTTAATGAAGACATTTTATATTATAATAAAAATGGTGATAACGAAGATGTTGAGCTTTCAAAAAGATTAAAAGATGATGGATATCCTATTACAATAGATTTAAATAATTATGTCATACATTATGATAACAATTATCGTTCAGTTGTGGATAAAAATAATAAAATGTTTGTTATAAAACAAGACGACTTTTTATCATATGATGAAAAATCTTTGCAACACATATATGATATGGACATTAAAGATGAAATTAGATTATTCATAAGAGGTGAAAATGAAAGAAGAAAAAATAATAGTATTTAGCGGTGGATTTGATCCTGTCCATAGTGGTCATATTGAATGTATTAAAGCGTGTCAAGAATTAGGTCGAGTTATTATTGCTTTAAATTCTGATGATTGGTTGTCTCGTAAAAAAGGCCACAGCTTTATGCCATTTGATGAGAGATTTGCTATTCTAAAAGAATTCAAAAATGTCCTTAGCGTTATATCATTTGATGATTCTGATGATACAGCTTGTGATGCTATACAACAGACACTTGATATGTGGCCAAATTATACTATTGTTTTTGCAAATGGTGGTGATAGAACTTCAACTAATATTCCTGAAATGGAAAGATTCAAAGATAATCCAAGAGTTGAATTTGAATTTGGTGTTGGCGGTAATAATAAAAAAAATAGTTCATCTTGGATTTTAGAACAATGGAAAAACCCATCGGTAAAAAGAAGATGGGGGGAATACATTACATACTATGATTCTATAAAATGTAAAATTAAAAGATTGATGATTGAGCCTGGTAAATCTATTTCAATGCAATATCACAACTTAAGAACCGAATTTTGGTATGTTGAATCTGGTGAAGGCACAGCTTATACGCTAGATGCTTATGGTGATGAAGTTGTGCATGAATGGTTAAAACAACATTCCGAATATAAAGTAAGGAGAAAAGAATGGCATCGATTAGAAAATACAGGCACGGATATGCTATGTATTGTAGAGATACAATATGGTGAAAAGTGTGTTGAAGACGACATTATAAGAAAAGAATAATATGAAAAATAAAATTGTAGTTATTGGTGGATGTGGCCATATAGGATTACCTTTAGCTGTCGCATTAGCAAATTCTGGATATAATACCGTAGCTTATGATATTAATCAAAATGCTGTTGATGTTGCGTTATCTGGTAAGATGCCTTTTTCAGAAACAGATGGAGACATTGAATTACAAAAAGCATTATCTTCCAAAAGGTTAGATATATGTTCAGAACTAAATGAATCAGATTATGGAAGTGATTTTATTTTAACTTTAGGAACACCCGTTGATGAGTTTTTAAATCCATCTTTTAGTGTTTTTGAAAAAACTCTAAAACCAATTATGCAATATGTCAGTGATGAATCTCTTATTATTTTAAGGTCAACTGTTTTTCCTGGCACAACCGAATGGTTACATAGATTCATAGAAAAGAATAATAAAAAAGCGAATGTAGCATTTTGTTTTGAAAGAGTTGTTCAAGGTGAAACACTCGAAGAAATCAAAAAGTTTCCACAAATAGTTTCAGCTACAACAAAAGAAGCTGAAAATCGAGCAAGTGAAATATTTTTAAATTTAACTTCTAAGGTTATTGTATGTGAACCAATGGAAGCTGAGTTCAGTAAACTGTTTCTAAATTCATATAGATATATTCAGTTTGCTATA
>Ga0181575_10001950_pt1 | contig 14717 bp, 4 predicted proteins | sample 101ome_23_FD_145599 | JGI IMG/M metagenome (GOLD analysis project Ga0181575, IMG submission 145599) | Coastal salt marsh microbial communities from the Groves Creek Marsh, Skidaway Island, Georgia - 101411CT metaG (spades assembly) | ecosystem: Environmental > Aquatic > Marine > Intertidal zone... | reverse complement strand
GGAGGCGTGGTTTCAGGCACAGATAGTTCTGATTGGACCATATTATTCGATAACGGTTCAGGGAATTGGAACAGCTCGACTCAGTTCGAGGTAGGATTAGATAATAATCTAGAATTTGATAATCTAAATGTTAGAGTTATTCCGCCTAATCAATCTGTAGCCCATTCTTTCGAGGATGGCCATAAGATTACAATTAGTATCTCAACTCTTGATGGATATTTGACAACTCATGATTTGATTGTTAGAGTACCACAGATACATGGATTCGAGCTAACAAATCCAATGGAAGAATCTTATGGAGTATCTCCTGGTGAATCAATAATCATACCTATTGATTTCACAAACTCAGGAAATGGTGATGAAAAATATGACTTTGAGTTTGATGATTCAGAATTACCAGATGGTTGGAGTCGAACAGGCCCAACGTCGCATACATTGGGTAGCTTTGTTAGTACATCTCATAGTGTTACAGTAGTATCACCAAGTGACGCAAATCCGAATGAAGATTTCTCGATTTATGTTTCTGTAACTGACAAAGCAGGAAACTCATATGAAACCATAGTAATTAATGTTCAGAGTTCTGAACCTGTTTTGAAAATTGAGTCGTTGCAGGCTTATGGTGGAGGGGAACCTGAAGCAGGCGGACAGATAACGTATATTGCAACAATCTCAAATGATGGATTGGTGGATGCTGAAAGTGTTCAACTAAATGCTGCTCTCTGTAACGATGCAACCTGTAACAATCCTACGTCTGTTGATGCTACTACAACTATGGATATTTCAGCGAAATCTTCTACACAGTTTAGTTTCTTATTCGATTTATCGGATATTGAAGTTGGTCCTTATTACATCATGCTTGAAATCAATTCTACTGGATTTAATGATGAAAATATTGATGATGATTCTTGGCATATTAGTGACGGAGTAGAACAGGGTGTCATGAATGTCGATGTTAGATCACCGAGCGTTTCCGATGATGAGAATACTGATATTATTGCCTGGATTTTAGTGGCTGGTTTAATCCTAATTGGCCTTTATTTGACTAAGGGCCGTTCTGGTCGACGTCCTGGTGCGCCATTTTGAATTAGACAAAAATAGTATTTTGGGAACAGAGATTCTTATACTGAATCTTTGCCCTTTCTATGAGAGGTGGGTTTCTTGAGGTCTTTAGAAAATCTTGATTTGCTTCCTGAACCTGAAGACCATCGGATATTAACTGCCATTGATAGTAAGGCTCCTGGATACCCAGGTGCTGCTTATGGTTTGAGCGACGAAGAAGCACAAGAGTTACGATGGCCAATTGGACCAATTAAGAAATATCTTTGGCCAAATGGCGCTATTCTATTCTCAATCTTTACTCTTTTTCTAATCGCAACTTGGCCTTGGATTAACTCATATCTAATTCCAATTCTTCCTGATTCAGAATGGGCATATGATGAATCCGGAATTAGACAGTTGCAGTCAGAAGGATATTTTGGAGCAGGCATTCATATTTGTATTGTAGATACTGGTATAGACATGGAACATCCTGATTTCTCTCATCAAGAACTTCTGGGATTCAGAGATTTCGTTAGTGGAAATCACGAACAAGTCAGAGATGTTGGGGATAGTTCTCACGGCACTTTAATGGCTGGAATTTTGATTTCTAATGGGACATTTAGAGGGGTTGCTCCTGAAGTAGGTTTATCTGTTGCTTTGGCACTTGGTTCTGATGGTACTTCTGGCTCAACTGAAAGTGTTGCTCAGGCTATTAGATGGTGTAGAATTACGCAGAAAGTAGACATAATTTCTCTAAGTTTAGGAGGCTCTCCAAACGAGGCATTTTCATCCTCTAATTCGCAGACTAATCTTGCTGTCCAGGAAGCGTTAGACTCAGGAATTTTTGTTGTTGCAGCAGCGGGTAATACAGGTTTAGAATTGGATGTTAATGACGTTTCTCAACCTTCTAGCATTGAGGGAGTTATTTCAGTAGGTGCAATAAGTAAATCAGGAAATATGTGGGGGAGTAGTGCATATGGTTCTTCCGTAGATCCTGCTAATGGTGAGGAGAGAAAGTTCCCCAATCAAAAGCCTGAGGTGGTCGCGCCTGGAGTCAACATATTTTCTACAGTATCGAGTTCGTTATCTTCACCCTATGCTTACTCTACTGGGACCAGTGATTCAACAGTATTTGTGTCAGGGGCTTTAGCAATCATTCTGGAACAATTTCAGGAATCTATAGAAGGTTCTGATGGCACTATAGATGCCGGTGAGATGGAACTCGTGAAGACTGCTTTAGCTACATCTTCAGACAGAAGTAATTTCGAAACAGATACTCATGATCCTCATTCAGGTTATGGTGTACTGGATTTAGAAAAATGGAGTGATGAGGTTTCATTATTATTCAATGTTAATTAGTTTTTTTAAAATTCTGAAATATGATACTAAAGCGCTTTGTTGATACAATAGGACACATTGTGACTATATCGTTCATAAATGATTCACAACACGGTAAAACATGTCTCAGCGCCGTGTAAGAAGTTCCTTCCTAGTATTTCTGATGTTATCTAGCGTGTTTATTGCTTTAGTTGGTCCTGCTAGTCCGGTATTAGCAAATAATGAAACTACCTCAGGGACGATTACTACTTCTGAGACTTGGTCTGGAAATCATCAGCTGAATGGAGATGTAACAATTGCATCCGGAGCAAAATTAATTATCGAACCAGGTACTACAGTAATTTTCCCTAATGGTACTTATCTTGATGTCAGAGGAAATCTTTGCGCAGGAGATAGGACTTGTGGTGCATCAGGAGATGCTAGTCTGGCAAATAAGATCACTTTCAGATGGACAGACCCTGCTAATGACAGTGAAATTGGAGAATGCAAAGGTATGACACAAGGATCTCAAGAAATTCAAGTTGAAGATGCATCGTGTTTCGAAGGTGTGTTGATACGTAGTTCCATTGACTTGTCAGAAACTGGATTCAGACATATCACAATCGACGACGCGTGGGGAATTCCTTACTATATTGACTCAATTAATCGATGGCGATATGGTGCTATGGTCATTGATGGTGCATCTCCAACTTTGACTCAAATGTCATTCTCCAACATTAACACTAGCAGTGTACTAACTACTAATCTAGCACAGCCAATATTTGTTGATGGAACATATATTGCTGGAAATGATCAAAAAAGTGGAGTGGGTGGTTCTGCTGTACAAATTTATGGTTCTGGTACACAAATAACTCCTCTTGTGATGGATTCACCTTTATTTATTGGAACTGATAATGGTTGTGGGAATAATGATGGAGGCCGACCTACATTATGGGCTCAAGAAACATTCATCGAGATTAATGATGCAACTGTTAATACTGGAGATTATGGTTTTGCATTTGTAAGTTCTTCAGGTAGTCTCACAGATTCTGATATTAATGTGAATTGTAACGGAGTAGATATTAATGGAGTCAAAGCAATCCAAGGTGTTGCTTACACATTTGAAGTTGGTAATAACGAAATAGAAACTGATGAGGGTTCAGGAATTACAGTTTATGATGGCGGAGATGCAGAATTACACAACAACGCAATCTCAGGTGTGGCTGATCGATCAGGGATTACAATTCAATCTAGTAAAGCACATATTCACAATAATGATATTGGTCCAATAGGTGGATGGAATGGACTTTGGTTAACAGGTTCATTTGATGTAATTGCTGAGTACAATGCAATTTCAGATACAGCGAGAACTCCGATTCAGGTTGGTGAATTGTCTTCATCAGGTCCTGCACCATCTGCCTCTAGACTTCATTTTACCAATAACACTGTGAGTGTGAATAATCCAGGAACTTGCTCCAGTTTCAAGTACTGGGGTGGAGAATATACCTGTCCTGCAGTAAGTGTTTTCCGTTCAGGAGTGACGCTTTATGACAATGATTTTTCTCTGGGCGGTGACTCTGACGGAATTAGAGCTATAGGCGGATTAATGGATGTCCAAAGAAACTCATTTAATGTCGCTGGGACTGGTGCAGTTGTCCGAAATTATGATAGTGGATTTGCTAATACACAACAATACGGTTCTCTAGGATTCTTTTCGCAGAATACCTGGAATGGAATTGAAACTGCATATAATATAACTAAATCATCAGTTACTGTTCAATCTGAATTTATACCAAGTGCACCTCCTGGTGAATTCCCGGTAGTTTTGGATTGGCCTGACCAAGAAGCATGGCCTGCTAATGGATTCCAAGGTGCTATTATTCCAACACCTATTTCCGAATGTGCAAGTTGTGATAATTTAACACCTCGAAATTTCCCACTGGCTGTTAACATGGATAATAATTCCACTGTATTCACATTTGCGAATCTTTCAAATCTTGATACATCAAAGATATTCATCAAATCTCAACCAACACAGTATGCTGTACAAGTTAGAAGAGCAGAAATGGTGAGGTTCCAAACCTTAGTTGATGGAATGAAAGTAGAAAATGCGAATGTGCTAATCGAAGATGCTCTTGGAAATGATCTTTATTCCTTATATACTGATGATGATGGATATACCCCATGGTTCGCATTAGCTTCTGACTCCCATCTTGACTTCCGAGGCCTCGCAGGTGGAGATAATCCAGATGGATTTGCAGATGATGAATATGAAGATTCATGCTCTGATGGAATTGATAACGATGGTGATTTAACGATAGATAATAATGATGATGATTGTGATTACAGTGCGGGAACAAGAGAGTTATCACGATATTACTACACAGCGTATAAATTTGGTTTTGGATATGATAGAAATGACTTTACTATTCAAGATACTACATATCAGGATGTAATCAATTTAGTTAACACAGGACCTTCAATTTCAGTAACACAAGAAAACGGTCACTCTTTTAGAAAAATTGTGAATTTTACTGGTTCCGCACATGATGGTCAATTAGCAGGATTTTATGCTACTGATGAACTAGCTCAATGGGATCAAAAGGGATATATCCATTCTATTGAGGTTAGAGATCCTTTCACAAGTGAGTGGACATCTGCCGGACAGGCTGTTGACGACAGTGGAGCGGAACCCGGTACAGTAACAAGATTCAATCATCCATTCAACTCATGGTACTATTCATTCGATATGTCTGGATATCAGGAAACTGATTATACATTTGAGTTCAGGTCATTTGACGGAATTGATTACAGTCCAATAGTTACTAGGAATATTAAGCTGAATGCAGCACCGCCTGTAATCACCGTAAACACTCCTAGTGATGGCTCAACATGGTCTGACGGTACAGTAACATTCGAGGGCACTGCATACGATCAGTATGGTTGCCCTAACGCTTGCAGCCAAGATGTTGGAGAAATATATTTTTACATTAGTGGACCTAATTTTGAAGGTACGACTCCAACAACTGGAGGTGCGGACTGGTCATGGACCTGGGATTTCAGCGGTCAACCTAGAGTTGTATCTGATTATACATTTACAATTTGGGCCTCTGACTCAGATTTCTGTTTGAGTGTAATCGATGAATGTAATCCTGTCACTATGACACTGACTATCGATAATTCGAATTCTATCCCATTTGTTAGCCTAATGTCTCCTGTTGATGGTGAAAGACTTTCCGTTTCCGATAATACAATTCAAGGTGTAGCTAGAGATAACGATGGTTCTGTTTCTAGAGTTGATATAACTGTTAGAGATATCTACAATGGAGATATTATTGTCCATCAACAATCAGTTTCTGATTTCGAAGCCAATGGGGCATGGTCAACAACATGGGATCCCACAATTCTTCAACATGACTTCGAATATGAAATTGATGTTCAATCCTATGATGGATATGATTTTAGCGATATGACCACAATCAAGATAATTGCGGATAATCCATCTGATGCAGGAAATAACCAACCTATTTTTGATTCAGAGGGCTGGTTACAAGAAATCACCCTTTATTGTGAAATAGAATCTCAATCTCAAGATAGGTGTACCAAGGCTGAAATAGATCTTAATCAATTCTTTACAGAAATAGACAATGGTCAAGATTTAATTTTATCAGTATTTGATGATCCTAGTCCTGATGCAACTTTCGATGATAATTTTGCGTTGGTGATTAATGTAGGTCAGGATGGAATTGCAATATACGATCCGATTTCTATGTTCTTCTACAATCCAGATATCTCATCATGGACTTTAGAAAATGTAATTTTTGTAGCCACCGACCCTTTTGGTTCTAAAGAAATTTCTACACCGGTTACTTTTACTGTTATTGGCATTAATTTCGAGATTGATACCCCTGAAGTCACGGTAGTAAAAGATGGTGAAAGTGTAACTTTTTCAGGCATAGGTCTACCTGGTAAGACAGTAACGGCATTGATTGATAAGGTGCCTGCAAATAGTACTATAGTCAGTAGTGACTCTACATGGAGTTTAGATATCCCATCATCTCGATTTGATGAAGGCGCGGTTACACCTGAATTCAGATATGTAGGTTCGGATTATTCTAGCGGAGTTCAGATTTCTGTGGAGGAACCAGATGATGGAATGTCAATGTTAATGATTGCAATAATTTCAATAGTAGTTATAGCTCTAATTGGAGGTGCTTTCGTATACTTCTTTGTTGAGGTAGAAGAAGAGGAAGAAGATGACGAACAAGCATCAGCTACTAATGTTGAAAATTCAGGGAATGAGGAGTCCAACGAAGGATGGATTTGGGATGAGGAATCTAATGATTGGATAGAGGATCCAAATTATTAATTTCTTGACTTATGCTAGAGGCTTCTCCACCGAAACTTCATGTATTATTCAGATTGCTGCAATGGCATGAGTAACATGCCCGTGCCTAGGCCTGGCGTACAAGAGAGGATATTATTACATCTCAGAGATTATGTTGAGCATGCTGGAAGGGTAGAAGTTCCGTTTGCCCTTTCGCAAATGGGTATCGCAAATTCAGTTGCAATTGCTAGATCTAATGTCCCTAGAGCTATTTCTGGCATGAGAGAACAGGGTTTATTGGTGGAAAGACAAGCACATGTTACAGGAGTATCTCGTAAAAGGAAAGCATACTTCCTAACTGATGAAGGCATTAAAGTTGCAAATGGAATATGGGAAAAAGTAAGTACTCAAAATATCCGTTTAAAATTTCCAGACGGTAGTTCACAAAACGTCCCTCTTGTCAATGCCTTGGAGTTAACTGATCTTCCTCTTAGACATGTAGATATATTGAGGTATATCGATGATAATGGGGGTCTAGATCTTTCAGTTCTTTCAGCTGAGCTAATTGAAAGAGATCTCTCAAAACATATTGAGAAGCAATTAGTCACATCTTTCAATGATTTACCTAGAACTAGGAAATTTTTTGGTAGAGAAAAAGAAGTTGATGATATGGTTAATTTGCTTGAAAAAAGATCTTCATCAATTCTTGTGCCTGGAATTGCGGGTATTGGAAAAACCGCTCTCGCGGGAAAAATTCTCGAACGATTTACGCATGAAAGAAATTTATTATATCATCGTTGTCAAGATTGGGAAGGTTCTAGAGCATTTCTCGAAGCTACTGCAGAATGGCAATCAACGATGGGTAATAATGGACTTTCAGATTACTTAGCAGCTACTCCAATACCTCAGGCTAATGTTACAATCGATTTAATCATTGAAGGGTTGAAAAATTCTCCAAGTTTAATCGTGATAGATGACTTACATAAAGTAGGTGATGAAACCTTAATCACTATCTTAAGAGGAATTGCAACAAAAATTCCAAATCTCAGTCAGGTCGGAGTAATTATGTTTTCTAGATCATTTAGAATGGTTGTTCCTGAGAAAGATTCAGATGGTAGAATTCTTACATTAGTAATGCCACTTGAAGGATTGGATAAGGAATCCAGTAAACAAATTCTTTCAGCATTACCAGATATGGATGGTTCCCAGTTCCTTCATATTTATTCACTTTCTAGAGGGCATCCTCTTGTTCTAGAATTGATTAACAGAGGTAGTGTTGGTGGAACTTTCCATGCGACTTTAGAGACATTTGTAGAAAAAGAAATTTTCAGTAGATTGTCAGGGCCACAGAAGAGATTACTGGGTGCAATTGCAGTTTTCCGCGAACCAATGCCTCTTTCAGCATTGAGCGATTTAGACGCTGCAATAGATTTATTGGATGATTTGGTTGAGAAAGGTTTAGCTAGACAAGCAGATAGCGAAAACTATGATGTTCATGACTTAGTTAGGGAATTCTTAGTTCTGTCTATGGAGCAAAATTTACGTCATGAATTGCATAATAATGCTGTAAATTGGTACAGAAACAGAAAATCAAGCCCTACTGACCGGATAGAATTTATTCACCACTTGAACAATTCTGGACAGATTGAAGAATTGGCGGCAGTGTTATCATCTGAAGGCCCCAATCTTGTCCAAGCAGGTCACACCGAACTGTTAGGTATTTTAAGGTCCTTAGACAGGGAAGGCTTCGATTCAAAGTCTTGGGGTACAGTTAGGGAACTTAGAGGAGATATTCTTTCAATCCAAGGTCAATGGGATGATGCAGAAAAAGAATATGATGCAGCAATTCCAATCGCACGTAAAAATAAACTCAACAAGGAATTAGCTAGATTATTATCATCAAGAGCTGATATTGCCGTAAAGAGAGGTGCGATGGACGATGCGTTAGAGCTTCACAGACAGGCTTTAGAAATCCAAATTAAAACAAGAGATGCAGTATCTGCAGCGCGTTCATACAACAATATGGGCTATATTTTCCGTCGTCGAAGAGATAACAGACATGCTTTAGAAGTGTATGGTAATGTTGAAGATCTTCTAGAATCAGAAAGTAATCCTGAGTTATGTGACTCAAGAATTCGTCTTGCTTCAGCATTTTTAGAAATGGGTGAGTTAGATCGCGCTAGAGATCATGCGATACTGGCTCATGATGAAACCAAAGATAATGGTCAAGAAACTCTTCACGCCAGGGCTAGGGCTGTTTTAGGTAGGTATTATGCTAAGATTAAAGATAATGATTTAGCTATGCTACATTATTCTGGTGCTTTAGAAATTTTATCTGAGCAGGCTGACCCTCACAGTGCAGTTGAAATTGAAATGCTATTAGGTCAAGTTCTAAGTGACGCTGGAAGAAAAGAAGAAGCTTCTGAGCATTATTTGGAAGGACTTGCATTAGCAGAAGCAAATGATTTCCGTCATCTGAAGGGTGAGCTCCTTGCACGTCTCGGAGAGGTTGAGAAGGATCGTTCACAAAGGATGGAATATCTTCAGAAAGCACTTTCAGTCTTTAGAGAATTGGGTGCAAACGATCGCATGAGAGAAGTACAAAATTCAGTTCATAGGGTTGTTATGGGTCACTAATCTTTTTTCCTGCGAGACTATTTTTCAACGCTTACATCAATTTTGAAATCAGGTCCTGATTGTTCAGAAATAAATATTTGACCTTTGAATTCATCTGCAATCCTCATTAATACCTCACTTTCAGCAATATGTGGTGCATTATTTTTATCGGATAAATGGCATAAAACTATTGATTTTAGACCAGGGTTCATTATTTCTTTCAATATTTCTGCAGTTTGGCTATTAGAAAGATGCCCTCCTCTGCCGGAAATTCTTCTTTTTAGAGAGTCAGGATAGGGTCCTTGCATTAGTTTACTATGATCGTAATTCGCTTCTATGGAAATATGAGTACAACCTCTTAGATGCCTCTTTAGTTCAACAGTTGCTTCTCCTAAATCAGTTACAAAACCGGCTCTATTACCGTCTCCATTGCTCACAATTAATGCAATATTTTCTGCATCGTCATGTGGTATCGGTATAGGTAAAACACTAATTTCATTTCTAACTTCTACTCTTTCTAAACTCCCAAAAGTCCTACAATCTGATATTGGATTCCAGCCCATTTTCATAGCGGTTTCGATATTACAATATAATCGGGAACCCCACTTTTTTGAAGCCATAAGAGCTGATTTTGAGTGGTCTCCATGGTGATGAGTCACAAATATGGCATCTATTAATCCTGGATCTACTTCTGCTCTAGATAGTCTTTTCTCAATTTGTTTAAGAGAAAATCCACAGTCAATTAGTACTTTACAATCATCAGATTCTAGTAGAGTTGAATTGCCTCTACTCCCAGAACCTAAGTGAGTAATCTGTAGACCCATAACAAACATGACTTGAGGGGACGTTTGGTCCTTCAATGAATCTGTTTCTGATGTGATTTTTTTCATTTTTACAGATGATTGTGGAAATGCCGGATTGTGAGATTTCTAACCTTTTGTCCGAACGACGCTCCATCATGGTCATAAATACATGAAAGTCGCTAAGGGTAGTTAAGAGGAGGTGATAGCATGAGGCGCAAACAAACTGCACTTTTGATGACAGTACTAATTCTGTCAAGTTTGGCCTTTATTTCTCAAACTAGACCTCAGGCTCCAGTAGAAAATGTAGACCCTGGAGAAGCTATTGGAGGAGGCCCTCCTGTAACGGATGAAGATGGAGATAAGATTCCTGATTTCCATGAAGAGATTTTATTTGGAGAAGATATCATACTAAATTTAGATGATGAAATACTTGTTATTTCTGGCCTAGATTCTAGGAATGGTACTGATAATATGTCAGATCACGACAATGATGGCGCCAGTGCTCTTCTGGAATATTGTTGGCCATACACATTAGACAGATGCTTCACAGATAGAGTATCCTTAACAGGTAAACCTGGTGAATTAACTGATTCGGGACTTAGAGAATGGCTCGATCCGAGAGTAGCAGACACTGATGGAGATGGTCTACCCGATGGTTACGAAATTTACATGTGTACGGAAGGAGGATTAGGTTATCTAAATACTACCAATGCATGGACTTGTTTGTGGTTTGATCCTTTAGATCCTAGTGACATGTGGGAAGATATTGATAGATGTGTTGATTTCACATTTGGGTGTGGCGATGGATTTGATGTTGATAGGAATGGAATTATAGATGATAATGAGAAATACACTAATTCGGAAGAGTATTTGTTCGGAACTCCTGAGGATTGGGTAACTGAAAGAGATAGATTATGGTGCTATGGTGAAATAAATCTGTTAACCATTGGTTCTTGTCAAGATACTGTAGAAAGACAAACAGGAGATGGTTGGCTTGGAAGCGACCCTACAGAATCTGATTCCGATTATTATACCTGGGCAGAAATCATTTCTGTTGGTTTAGCCGTTCCTGGTGATGGCATACCTGATGGCTGGGAAGTACATTATGGGCTTGATCCAAGAAATGCTAGTGATGCAATATTAGATTCAGATTCCGATGGATGGGATTTAGATAGAGATGGATATATCATCCCTGACACATCTGTGGCAACATCCAGTTGGGGAGAATCATTCAGTAATTATGAAGAATATATGATTTACTATGATGAAGGAGTTTCTGTTACTCCTGGCCTTAGGAGTATTGATTTATCTGAAGATCAAAATAGTTTCATTACTTATGATCAATCTACATCACCAAAATTAGTTGATGCTTCAGTTCATACAATTATTTCTGATAACCAAAGAGATCGCTTGATTATAGGTTCAGAATTTGGGATAACAATATTAGATCCATTTAATGATGTCTCATCAACGATTGATTTCCCTTCAGGAGTTGTATTGAATTCAATGATGGAATGGTCTGATGATGACGGAGAATATTTGATTCTATTAACCAATCAAGGTTTATCGATTATTGATATGATTAACGGTGTACCTCAAATTGATACATTAACATTTGAAAATTCAGATTCAACTGTATCTATGGGTTCTGTCAATGAAATGGTCGTTCTAAATACAGGCAGTGGAAACTTAGATTTGATGCTATTCTCTGGTCAAGATGTTTGGTCAACATCGATTTCAGGAAAAACGATTGATTCTGTTATTTATCTTAATACTATATCTGAGATTTTATCGGTGAATGCGGCCAATGTTAACACTGCATTACACATGGAAATGAGTGGAAGAGGACCTCTTCTACTCATTGGTACAGAAGGTGGTTTGATTGCATGGAATACTACTGACGGTACGGACTCAGTAGGGAGTCCTTGGTGGGTCTTTGATAGAGAAAACTCTGAAAACTTCGTCCAAAAAGCCGACCTACTTAATGTATCGAAATCAGCTGTAGTCAATATGTTACAACCTGCTGGACCTAAGGATTCATCTGGTAATTTCGAACTAATCACTGGTGCATGGATAGGTACATCTGGAGGTCTACATTTGATAGATATTGACAAATTGATTTCTATGCCACTAACTGCTTTCGATTCAGAAAGAATGTGGAACTCGGAAAATTGGCTTTCAGGATCAAATGATGTACACTCAATTCATACCTTTGATAATAAAGTAATAGTCGGCTCAAGAGATGGTACATGGGTGCTGGAAGGTGGTTATCAAGGAGTAACAGGAATGTCTGACAATCAAACATTCATTCCTGGTTTAGTCAGCTCACTATCTACTTTGGAATCATCAGAATCAATCCTTCTTTTCGCAGGTATTTCCCCCGGTAGATACATGAACATAATGCCAATTGATCCACAATCGATTGATTCTGATCTTGATGGGATGCCTGATGGTTGGGAATTTATTCATGGTCTTGATCCGACTGACCCCTATGATAGAGATAGGGATGCAGACGCTGATGGTGTTCTATACAATCCTGAATCAGGGGAAGGTATTGATAGAAGTTGGACCAACTTAGATGAATTTAGATTTATTACAAACTCTGAAAATGGTTTCAATGGAACAGACCCAAGAAACATCGATACTGATGGCGATGGACTTACAGATGGTGAAGAATATTGGGGATGGTTTACTGAATCTACTAATTTTGATTGTCACTATCTGAATAATGAATACATTTGTGATGAAGTGATAGGCTCTCAAGCATTATCTGTTCACTTAGAAGGATGGTTAGGTTCTGGTGCAGGAGGAGGTACTGATGGACCTACAGACCCTACTGATATCGATTCTGATGGGGACGGCATGCCTGATGGATGGGAAATAGAGAATCGCAGATGGATTGGTGACGTCTATAATGGAGGGAACCTTTGGACATTAGATCCCCGTAATCCTAATGATGCAGATGAAGATGCTGATAATGATGGGCTTTCCAATTTGTGCGAATATAAGTGGTCCAATTTACTTCAAAGTGTGATTAACGAAGGTTTACCATCACATGGTGAAAGTTCAGATGCGGCTCTAAATTGGACTGCTACAGATCCAAACAATGTAGATTCTGATGGAGATTCTCTACCCGATGGCTGGGAAGCAAGATATTCTTGTTCTTGGTCTGCAGAAGCTGCTGGTCTTAATCCTTTGAATGGTTCCGATGCATTAAACAATCCTGATGGAGATGGATATGATGTTAATCGCAACGGAATTCTCGAGTTAGAAGAAAGTCTTGTTAATTGGATGGAGTTTCATTGGAAATCTGAGATCATCTTTGGGGATAGTACTGACAATGGTATACCGTTCCCTGATAATTTTACAACAGTGCTATTCAATGATACTTGGGAAAGTTTTGCTGGAGGTTCCTTTGGTGATTATGCTAGCAATAATTACAATAATTTAATCAATGCAACTTCTCAAATTGATATCGGTTCTGGAAATCCTCTTAGTGCTGATTCTGATTTCGATGGAATGCCAGATGGCTGGGAGTTTTATCATGCTAGATGGAGTCTATTCGATGGCTCTTGGACTCTCAATCCGGTAAACGAAAATGACCGTGTGGGTGACCCTGATGGTGATGGGATGAATAACTGGGAAGAATACAACGTAATTTCCAGTAATCTCTCGGAGATAGATTCTTTAATCACTGTCCCTCAATTTTATCTTCTTTACTTTGGTGGAGAATATTTGCCTAATCCTTGGCTTTCTGCAGAATCATCCAGCTCTTTTGGTTCCTTCTTAACTCCTGAACAGATAAATCTAACAGGCCTAACTGCAGACCCCAATAATCCCGATACAGACTCTGATGGATTATTAGATGGGATGGAATTGATATTTACTAGATGGAATTCTACTGATGGGGTCTGGACATTGAATCCCTTAGTTCCTAATGACGGAAATTATGACTCAGATAATGATGGAATATCGGATCAAATAGAACTTAATTTAACACTGAATAATCCTTTCAATGGGGGCCTCTCTCTTCCGGACGCTCCGAGGCTTTGGGAAGAAGCAGAATATCTTGATCCTTCAGAAGCTGAAAATAGAGTATATCGAATACTATTCAACAAAGAAGGTCGCGCCCAACTAGCATTACAACAATTCACTGATTGGCAATCCGGTGCTACTGCAAAGCCCCTTCTCCAAGCGCTCTTCGGAGTTTCAGATCCAACTTCTGATGATACGGATAGAGATGGTATGAGTGATGGTTATGAATATTGGTTCACTGAATGGAACCTTGAAGAGAATAGATGGGAAATGAATCTTCTTACAGGGACTGATATTTCCGTCGACAGTGATGATGATTCGTATGATTGTAATGGAGATGGAATCATATCTCCTTCGGAAACTTTTGATAATTTAGCAGAATTTGAATCAAGAATTTATGGTAAAAAATTAGCTATTGATAGTATTCCTAATGGGACGGGACTAGTTTCATATGGAGCAGACACAATTAATGCATTTATGGATGAGCAATCAATGAGTTATTCCTTAGCATTGAGCCAGTTATATGTCACATTCTCTACAAAATCAATCTCATCATTCGAGAGGGCTGGATTAATTAATCA
>Ga0181575_10001931_pt1 | contig 14811 bp, 27 predicted proteins | sample 101ome_23_FD_145599 | JGI IMG/M metagenome (GOLD analysis project Ga0181575, IMG submission 145599) | Coastal salt marsh microbial communities from the Groves Creek Marsh, Skidaway Island, Georgia - 101411CT metaG (spades assembly) | ecosystem: Environmental > Aquatic > Marine > Intertidal zone... | reverse complement strand
CCCCTATCTTTGTTGCTAGGCAGCTAGTCAAGCATCAGGTAGGCTTGGTGTGGAACGAGGTGAGCAGGAGGTACGTAGACTACGAGCCATCGTTTCATGCGCCTTACTTCTGGAGGAAGCGAGCAGATAACAAAAAGCAAGGATCGTCTGATGAAATAATATCAGAAGACACAGGATTGTTTGCGTCCTACTGGGACTTGATAACAAGAGCAGAGGACACATACAAATACTTCTTGGAAAAAGGAGTAGCACCAGAGCAGGCTAGGATTGTTCTGCCCCAGAGTCTGATGACTGAATGGATCTGGACAGGATCACTTGTAGCTTTTGCTAGAGTAGTTAAACTACGACTCAGCGAAGACGCTCAGTTTGAGTGTCGCGCTATCGCTGAACGAATCAAAAATGAGTTAGACCAACAAGACAAAATAAAACATTCTTGGAGTGAGTTATGTCAGTAAACAATAGTATTCATGTTCATGATGCAAAAGAACTGAGGCTAGAGAAAAGCAAGACAGGAGGCTATATCGTTAGCACCGTATGTGACGGAGGTTACGTAGACTTCTATGTCCATGACAATCATGGTAAACTAAGGCTCAACATTGACTTAAGGGACTACGACGATGAGTAATCAAGCAGACTACGATGCATGGTTAGAGGGAATCAATGACTTCAATACGGCTGTTGATGACGCATGGTCTAGGATGTTTGCGTTGCATCTAGGTACGGCATTGCCGGACAGCAGCGTCAGGACAGAGTTCCGTGAGTTTGTTGCTGGTTGGTGTATGGAAGCTGAAGATAAACTCAGTGCAACAGAGGATGAGATCATCGAACTGCTCCCAGACTTTCTGAATCACTTAGTTCGTAATCAAAAGGCTTAATCACCATGTACAAGATCAAGGTTTCTCGACGTGATTTCTTTGACTTCAAGCTGAAACATTCGGCTCTGATGTACGAGGACAAGATCCTTACAAAGCTACACGAGATAGACAATGATGGTAATTATGTGATAAGCTTTGGGGAAGGTATCTCAGAAGATGCCTATCAACTCTTCAATGAGTTCATGAAAGAAAAAACAACCAACGGAGAAAACATTTATGAAAATGATTGACGGTATTCCTCAGATTGTAGAGGGCATGTCTTACTTCGCACATTTGCTGAAGCCTGTGCCTGATTACACTGAGAAGCAGAATCCGGGTGCTGGTAAGTACGGATGGGAGATCAACCTCGCAGTAAGCGACGATGTGTTCAAGGCTTTCAAGGAAGCAGGATACAACGTTGGTATGAAGCAGGCTGGTCAGTCTAAGTACACGCCTGATCCTGTGATTACTTTCTACCGATATCACCTTGACTACAACAAGCGCGAGAACACTGCACCTATCGTTGTTGATACCGAGAAGGAACCTTTTGGTGACATGATTGGTAACGGCTCTCGAGTAGCAGTACAGTGGTCGCCAATGGTGTACGGCAAAGGTAAATTCAAACGACCAATCGTTCAAGCGGTACAGGTTCTAGACCTGATTGAGATTGGATCGTACCCTGACTCAATGAAAGAAGTAGAGGTGGCATTCTGATGGCGAGCTGGACATATAAAACAGATACGGGTGTGTATGATGTTGAGCAGCTGAGTGACGAGGCTAAGATTTCTTTTCAGTATCTTGCTGAAGTAGAAGCTGAGCTTCAGACCCTAGGCAAAAGGTCTGATGTACTACGTGCAGCGGCTCAGACTTTTCACGCAGCGGTACAGTCTGCTCTAACTGATGACGCGCTGGTCGCAGAAGAAGTGGAGGATGTACAACCAGAGGAGTAACAACAAGGTGACGTTTGTAAAAACACATCAGCCTTGTAACTTGTGCGGGAGCAGTGACGCTGCTGGAATCAACGATGATGGCAGCGCCTACTGTTTCTCCTGTGCAGGGTACGACAGGGCAAACAAAGGAACAATAATGGAACAACAAGCAACCCCAGTACAGCAACAAGGGTATGCAGAAGAAGGTCAGTTTGCAGCACTATCTGACAGAGGCATATCAATGGACACCGCCAAGAAGTATGGTGTCAAAGTTGCTCATGACTTCAACGGCAACATCGTCAAACATATGTACCCTTACTTCGGAGAAGAAGATAAGGTCGCTACTAAAACTAGATTAACATTGTCTAAAGGTTTCGCTTGGTCAGGTATGGCAGGTGAGGCATCCCTTTTCGGACAACAACTATTCAGAGAAGGAGGTAAGTTTATTACGCTCACTGAGGGTGAGTGTGATGCTATGGCTGCATACGAACTCATGGGATCTAAATGGCCCGTAGTTAGTATTAAGTCTGGCGCTCAGTCAGCAGAGCGTGATGTACGAGAGAACCTAGAATACCTAGAGACTTTCGACAACGTTGTTATTTGTTTTGATTCGGACAAGCACGGTAGAGAAGCGACTCGCAGAGTAGCTAGGCTGCTGCGTCCAAGCAAAGCAAAGATCATGACCCTCCCCGAAGGGTTCAAAGATGCTAACGATATGCTACGTGCTAACAAGCATGGCGCTTTTGTTCAGGCATTCTGGGACTCTAAAACTTATACACCGTCTGGTGTACTCAACATCTCAGAGAACAGAGACAAGTTTAAGTTCAGAGAAAAGAAAGCCTCTGTCCCTTATCCTTGGCAGGGTCTGAACTCTAAGCTAGAAGGGCTGCGTCAAGGTGAGTTAGTTACTTTGACAGGCGGCACAGGCTTAGGTAAGTCCAGCGTTACTCGCGAGATAGAACACTGGCTCATCAAGAACACTTCCGACAATGTAGGTGTAGTTGCTTTGGAAGAAGACTGGAGACGTACTGTTGACGGTATCCTTTCTATTGAAGCCAACGCTAAGTTACACATTGATCGCATACGAGAACAGTTCACCGAAGAAGAGATAGATAAGTTATTTGACATCTTGTACGACGGTGACAATCGTAACCGTGTGTGGGTCCACGCTCACTTTGGTGCGAATGATATTGATTCTATTTTCAGCAAGCTTAGATTCATGATCATTGGCTGCGAGTGTAAGTGGGTTGTTGTTGATCACCTTCACATGCTGGTATCCACCACTACAGAAGGCGATGAACGTAGATCTATTGATGCGATCATGCACAGGCTGCGTACCCTTGTCGAAGAGACAGGCGTGGGCTTGATTCTTGTTTCACATCTTCGCAGGATTGATGGTAACAAAGGACACGAGAACGGTATTGAAACAGGGCTTAGTCACCTGCGCGGCTCTCAAAGTATCGCTCAGTTGTCTGACTGCGTGATTTCTCTTGAACGTAATCAACAGTCGTCTGATCCTGTCGAGTCTTCTACTACTCGTGTGCGTATCCTGAAGTCTAGGTACACAGGTGACGTAGGCTTGGCAACTCACTTGCTCTATGACAACGATACTGGTAGGCTTGCTGAGATTGAAACAGACGACATCGCTCACACTGATGAGGAAGAAGTCACTCTAGGATTTGAATAATGACCCGCCTTGTATTTGATGTAGAAACAGATGGCCTTGATGCTACCAAGATCTGGTGCATAGTGGCTCAAGATGTAGAATCAAAAGAGATTTATTCGTATGGGCCTGACAAGCTTGACGATGGGTATGATCTTCTTGACTCTGCTGATGATCTTGTAGGCCACAACATCATAGGCTTTGACATCCCTGTCATACGAAGGATCATGGACAAGCCTACGTTTGCTGAAGACAAGACAGTCATCGACACGCTGGTACTGTCTAGATTGTTTAACCCAGTGAAAGACGGTGGGCATAGTCTCAATCAGTGGGGCCATGAGATAGGAGTCAACAAGCTAGAGTTCAAAGAGTTTGAAGAATACTCTGAAGAGATGCTGGAGTATTGCATACGAGATGTTGAGCTAAACACTCTCGTGTACTATAAGCTAAAAGAACTTAGCCGAGGATTCTCAAAGCAGTGCGTAGAGCTAGAGCATCAGGTAGCTGGTATCATGAAGAGACAGGAGGAACATGGTTTCTTCTTCGACTCTATACGTGCTGAGCTGTTGCATGCTCAGCTGCGTGAGCGTATGCAGGATCTTGATGGAGAGATAAAGAAGGTATTTGTACCTAAGATATTTAGGCAAAAGCTTTTTCCTAGATACACAAAGACGGGAGCGATAAGCAAAGTAGCTGACACCGAAGAAGCTTATCACCTACGTAAGCTGCAAAGGGAAGAGGAACTGAAACAGATTTCAGGTGTGAGGCTTACCGAAGAAGAGTACCAGCTTATGCACGAGGAGAAACACTCTGTTCCTCTGCATATCGTTCGTACCTCAAGCGTAGAGCTGAACATCTCTTCTCGCAAGCAGATAGGTGAGTACCTTCAGGAGTTTGGGTGGAAGCCTACTGAGTTTACTGTCAACGGAAGACCAATCGTAAACGAAAAGACACTCAGCACAATCACTGACATACCCGAGGCTGAGCTAATCAAAGAACATTTCTTGTTACAAAAGCGAGAAGGGCAGATTAGATCTTGGCTTGAGAAGGTAGAGATGGATGACAGAGTACACGGCTTTGTTATTCCTAATGGGACTATCACAGGACGCATGACTCACCGCGACCCTAATATGGCGCAGGTTCCTAGTGTTTCTTCGCCATACGGTAAGGAGTGCCGCGCTTGCTGGACAGTGCCAAGGGGATACAAGCTAGTGGGTATTGATGCTAGTGGGCTTGAGCTACGAATGTTAGCTCACTACATGCACGACGAGGACTACACAAATGAAATCATTAACGGAGATATACACACCGCTAACCAACAGCTTGCAGGACTTGAATCAAGAAATCAGGCAAAGACTTTCATCTATGCACTCTTGTACGGAGCAGGAGATGAGAAGCTTGGAAGCGTGGCAGGAGGAGGTAGACGCACTGGTGAAAGACTTAGACAATCTTTCTTCGATAATCTACCATCATTCGCAAATCTTAAAAATCAGGTTGCAGGAGTCGTCGCAGAAAGGGACTACTTGAAGGGGCTTGATGGTAGGAAGCTGATTGTACGTAGTGAACACAGTGCCTTGAACACACTGCTTCAGGGTGCTGGCGCTATCGTAATGAAGCAAGCTCTTGTATTACTAGACGAAAAGATCAAAGATATAGACGCACACTTTGTTGCCAACGTGCATGATGAGTGGCAGATAGAAGTAAGAGAAGACCAAGCCGAACAAGTAGGTCAGTTAGGTGTTGAGGCTATCCGCGAAGCGGGTGAGATCTTAGAGCTTAACTGTCCTCTTGATGGCGAGTACAAAATAGGAGATGACTGGAGTGAAACTCACTGATATGGAACAACTTAATATATTTGATAATGTAGATCCGAATAAGTTACATAGAAAGAACGACCCACTAACAAGCAGGGAAGCTGCTTTTTCTGCTAATATAGCAAAGAGCCGGAAGTTTGTTTTAGACTTGATAGAGCAAGCTGGATCACGGGGTAGGACAATCAAGGAAATGACCACTGAAAACCCCAATGTCCCTACCAGCTCTATTTCTTCTCGGCCTAATGAGCTAGAAAAATTAGGGCTTGTATTTTATGCCGGAGATAAGCGAGACAGAGCAAGGGTTATAAGACATATAAAATATAAGAAGACTACAAATGAAAGTTAAACACGAGCCTAATAGACTAGGAGATATGGCAGAACACTACGCTATCACATGGCTATGGGATAAAGGCTATCATGTGTTCAAGAACTGTGGCTGCACTGGCCCCGCTGATATCGTGGCAGTGTCACCGAAAGGAGAGACTTTGCTGATTGATGTTAAGTCCTACAAAGATGGTAGGTTGTCTGCTAAGACTACCGATCAACGAAAACTTGGTGTACAATATGTTCACTATAATTCGGAGACAAGAAAATGTCGGTTCGTGAATCACAGAAAGTAAAAACACTAGACACCCTGATAGATGACATCTACGGTGTACTAGACAACCTCAACACAGACAAAGGCATAGAGATCCCAGAGGAACTTACGGAAGAGTTCCTCGCCTCTATGAAAGAGTCGCTTGAGTCTTGGTCTACGCCTAAGCTACAGTCTAAATCTATCCGCATGTCTAACGTAGGTCGCCCTCTCAGGCGTATCTGGTACGACATGCAAGAGGAGCCAGAGGGTTCCACCACTAAACACGTACACCCCTCTACCTTTGTTAAGTTCTTGTACGGCCACATGCTAGAGCATCTTGCTATTCTTCTTGTTAAACTATCTGGACATACTGTTACAGATATGCAGAAAGAAGTAGAGATTGATGGCATCAAGGGTCACATGGACTGCAAGATAGACGGTGAGGTAGTTGACATCAAGACAGCCTCTGGTTTTGCTTTCAAGAAGTTTTCTGAAGGAACCCTACCTGACAACGATCCCTTTGGCTACATCGCTCAGCTGTCAGGATACGAGCAGTCAGAGGGTACAGAGGATGGGGGATTCCTTGCCATCAACAAAGAGAACGGTGAGTTGAGTTTGTTCAGGCCGGGGAATCTGTCTAAGCCAAACGTATCTACACGGATCAACACAATCAAAGATGCCTTGGCAAAAGACGAGCCGCCTATCAAGCCTTGCTACAATCCAGTAGCAGAAGGTAAGAAAGGGAACATGAGGCTAGAGGCTGGCTGTGTTTACTGCCCTCACAAGGCTAAGTGCTGGGATGGATTGAGAGCATTCAAGTATTCTAACGGTGTTAAATATTTTACTCGTGTAGTAGCCTTGCCTAAAGTACCGGAGGTTCCTTTGATATGAACAGGAAAGTATCTAAAAGAATTAACAAGAAAGCCTTGGAGATTGCCGTTGAATGGTTGAAGAGTATGTTGCCTGAAGAAGAGGCAGCTAAGGTTCAAGTAGATGAGATACCTAGAGAGAACCACACAGTCTATAAAAACTCTGTTGCTTACTCTATTCCTTTCTCATACAAGGGAGCTAAGCAGATAATCAAGAGACTGATAAAACGAAACCCATCTCTTTCTATAGAAGACATCACTACCCAAGACATTGCTTCTTATCAGAGGCAGGCAGGTAGACCATGATGTTAGAGATTGATGACGATGTTGAAAGCATTGTTGCCTCCATGTTTACTTTCTTTATGTCAACTGGAGAAGGAGTAGAGAAGGTTCCAGACGAGGAACTAGTTAAACTACTTAACCTATTGCAACGAGAGATCATAAGAAGAAACGGTACATTACATTGAGTAGAAGAAAGCCTAGAGTTAGGCGTCCTATTGAAAAGGATAAGCCTAGAGGATACGATTCTAAATGGGAAAAGACGTTACATGATACAGTGCTACAGGACTGGACGCATCATGATGGCACTATCCCATACGTTATTGAACATAACTACCACCCTGATTTTACTAAAAGGATAGGACGTAAGAAAATTATTATAGAAGCAAAGGGTAGGTTCTGGGACTACGCTGAGTTCAACAAGTACGTATGGATTCAGAAAGCATTACCTAGTACAATGGAGTTAGTCTTCCTGTTCGCTGATCCATCAGCACCTATGCCACAGGCAAAGCGCAGGAAAGACGGGACTAAACGTAGTCACGGTGAGTGGGCATCTGATAATGGGTTCAGATGGTTTACTGCTGAAAGCCTTCCCGATGAGTGGAGGAGCGACACATGAAGTACAAATCAATAGATAATGCTGCAATTGCAGAATGGGATTCTGTTAGAGCTAACATAAAAAAATATGGAGTAGTGAATGCTATGCTAGATCCTGTTAATAATCCTGAACACTACAACAAAGGGGACATCGAGTGCATCGACGGCATCGAAGCAATGCTAACCAAAGAAGAGTTCATTGGGTACTTACGCGGAAACAGTCTGAAGTATCGATGGAGGTTCCCGTACAAGAACGGAGTAGAAGATCTAAAGAAAGCAGAATGGTACGAGAAGAGACTCCTGAATCTCCTGACAGAAGATGAAAAAGAATAACAACAATAATAACTACATCGACGCTAAGACAGAGCGTAGAAATAAGTACAATAAGAAACATAAGGGAAAGCCTACACGTATTCAGAAAAACTTTAAGAGTCTGAGGCGTGAGCAGCTACGCATGTTAGATGATGAACAGGACATAAGAGATGCGTGACCCAGACTTTGAATTGTTTTGTCAGCTAATGTATGCTGAGTATTGTGATGAGAAAGCGTTTAACAAAGAGATGCCTGTATTAAGATACTCAGAGTACAGGATAAGAAATGTAAGTTTTTTAAGAAAGGAGTTTGAAGAAAGATATGGATCAGTATCAACAGTACATCCACAAAAGTAGGTATGCTAGATATCTAGACGAAGAACAACGTAGAGAAACTTGGAACGAGACTGTCCTAAGATACGTTGACTTCTGGAAAGATAAGCTAACAACAGAAGAACAAGGGGAAATCTATACAGCTATTTTAAATATGGAAGTCATGCCCTCTATGCGTTGCATGATGACCGCAGGCCCCGCCTTAGAAAGAGATAACGTAGCAGGATTCAACTGCTCCTACTTACCTATCGATAGCCCACGTTCCTTTGACGAGCTAATGTATATCCTATTGAACGGAACTGGCGTAGGCTTCAGTGTTGAACGTGACTACGTTAATCAGTTACCAGAGGTTGCAGATAGTTTTCACGAGACAGACACAACGATTGTTGTAGCAGATAGTAAGATAGGTTGGGCCAGTTCCTTCCGTGAACTAATCAGCCTATTGTACGTAGGTAAAATACCTAAGTGTGACTTGACTCGTGTTCGTCCTGCCGGGGCTAGACTAAAGACCTTTGGAGGTAGAGCTAGTGGACCGCAGCCTCTTGCCGACTTGTTTAACTTTTCTGTTGAGCTTTTTCAGGGAGCTGCGGGTAGAAAGCTTACGTCTCTTGAGTGCCACGATCTTGTCTGCAAAATTGCTGACATCGTTGTGGTTGGTGGTGTACGCAGGTCTGCGCTTATCAGCCTCAGCAACGTTACTGATAATCGTATGGCTAACGCTAAGAACGGTGAATGGTATCTTAGTAATGGTCAGAGGGCTTTGGCGAATAACAGTGCTGTTTACTCTGAGCGGCCTGACTTTGACACCTACTCCTCTGAGATGAAGCGCCTCTACGAATCTAAGTCTGGCGAGCGTGGCATCTTCAGCCGCATAGCAGCCCAGAAGGTAGCCGCTAAGAACGAACGGCGTGATGCGACACATAAGTTTGGAACTAATCCTTGCTCTGAAATTATTTTGCGGCCTTATCAATTCTGTAATCTCTCCGAAGTTATTGTACGCTCCAACGACACAGAAGATACGCTGAAGTATAAGGTTAAGATTGCTACCATTCTTGGTACGTTACAGGCAACCATGACTAACTTCCGTTACCTACGTAACATCTGGAAACGTAACACCGAAGAAGAAGCATTGCTTGGTGTATCTATGACAGGCATCATGGACTGTAAATTAACTAATGGCTCTTCTAATGGTTTACCTATGTTGCTTGATGAGCTGCGTCAGGTAGCTATTGATACCAATAAAGAATGGTCTAAGAAGCTAGGCATCAATCAGTCAGCAGCTATTACTTGCGTTAAACCTAGTGGTACTGTGTCACAGCTAACAGACAGTGCATCAGGTATTCATCCTAGATTTAGCGAATACTACATACGTACAGTACGTGCAGATAAGAAAGATCCGTTAGCTACTTCAATGATTGAAGCAGGTTTCCCACACGAAGAAGACATAATGAACAACTCTAACTGGGTGTTTTCGTTTCCTCAGAAAGCACCAGCTAAGGCTGTAACCGTAGAAGATATGGGAGCTATGGAGCAACTTAAACTATGGAAGATTTATCAAGACCACTGGTGCGAACATAAACCTTCTATGACTTGTTATTATAACGACGATAACTTCTTTGCTGTGTGTCAGTGGATATGGGAAAACTTCGACAGCGTTAGCGGCATCAGCTTTTTGCCCGAGGCTGAGCATGTATATAAGCAAGCTCCGTACCAGAAAATAGATGCAGACACCTATAAAGAAATGTCTAAAACTATACCTAAGCAATTTAAGTGGGACTTAACAGAGGAAGATGACAACACAGAAGCTATGCAAACCTTAGCATGTGTGTCTGGGGTGTGTGAGATATAAGCATGGAAGCTAACATCATTTCCTTTAAAGTATTTCTGGATAGAAAAGGAAGGCTCATGACAGAGCTTTCCTCTGTTCCAGATGAAGAACTAAGCAAAGTATTTACTGACCCTTACACACAAAACTACATACGTGTGGTCTTAAGAGAATGCCACTTAAAGTTTGATGACCTGCACGAGTATTTAGAGAAACACTTGGAGGCATTGAAGCATGTCTGAAGAAATATATTTTACACCTGAGTCAAAGCTCGGAATCATCATGCGAGCTAACGTAGATATCGTTACTGCTGTAGCAGCTATGGAACACTACGAAGAGTCTTTAGAATATATGATAAATATTATCAATAGGCACACAGATTTAATCTATGAGATCTCTCAAAAGGTTGTAGCTGCTGAACGTATGGATATACGTAGCGTTAAGTAATTACTTTTTAGACTTAGCGCCTACACACTTCCAGCGTTTACGAGAAAGATTATTGGGTGTGTTAGGATCATTTTGTTTTTTCTTAGGTAAACGTTTTTTAATACCTAGACTTCTTGCACAATAACTATCACCTTTAGATGTTCCGGGTTTAACACGAGGACCACCACCTTTTGCATTACCTGCCTGCCCGTAGCTTACTCTCTTACCACTAGCAGTTACTTTTACTTTAGCTTTTCCTTTTCTTGGCTTTGCTTTACTCATCGTTTCTTTCCTTTATGTAGCCCATGTCTAGCGTGTTGCTTACCTTTAGCAGTAGCCTGTCTTTTCTTTTTGTTAGCTGCTGCCAGCTTTTTTTTACCTGCTGAAGTAGATTTAAGTTTCTTAATAGTTTTAGAAGGTGCGTATACTTCACCAGTTTCAGAGGACTTCCTGCCACTAGGTGTACGCCATTTCTGTTTAGTCCAACGCTTAAGAGACTTCTGAGATTCTTTTAACGCCATTACTTATAGCCTCCACCTTTAGCTTTGTATTCCTTAGCCAGCATCTGAGCCTTACGAGCAGACCACTGTCCCGGCTTACCGCCTTTAGAACCAGCTTTAATTTTTTTAAAAAGATTCTTACGCATCGTAGGCTTAGTGTAGTTGCCTGCTTTATTAACAGTAGATTTCTTTTTCTTAGCCATCCTTCTTGTTCCATAGTTCAAATAAAACTTTCACCTTTTCTTTGAGGGTTTCTATGTCACCATGCATCTTAGCTAACACAATGACTAATGTAATAAAGCCTACCGCTATAGGCCATACAGCGTTTAAAAAATCTAGTGCTGTCATTTTCTTCGCCATATCCTTATTCCATAGATAGCAGCAAACACTGCAAGGATTAACCACTGATACCAGTCAGGCGTCTTGTCCAGCGCAGCAAATCCTAGCTCAACATACATTACTGTTTCAGGATGGAAACAAAGTATCAGAGGTATACTAAGTAAAATAAGTACAAACTCATCCTTCCAGCCAGAGTTTCTTATTTGTTCTAGCTCCCAAGAGTTATCCATCTCTTGACCACGCATAGCCATTTCAAGCTTTGTCTTATGCTTGACTTCTTCTAATTCAATGGCACGTACTTTCTCTTGGTGCTTACGTTCACTACGAGCAGAGACAGCATCAACTACCTTGCCACCTAGTGAACCTACTATGTTTCCTAATATACTCATAAGTCTGTATTGTGCGGTATAAATAGTGAAGATTTTTGTACGCCTTCGTTTATAATGTTCAGTCCTGCTGTATTGGTTTCTACAAGAGCATTTACTGTTAAATCTCTTACGTCGCAAGTCCCAGTGCTAAAGTCTCTAACATCTGCAATACCTCTAATCGGCATGAAACCAGCGGTACAGCTTGAGTTGATAATTACTACACCAGAGGCCATATCGATACAAACATCGCCATCTGGATCGTCTGAGGTGTGATTATTAAGCTCAATTGCTCCTGCGTAGTTACGCAAAAGAAGCTGCCCACTTCCGTTAAAGTCAATCGCTGGGTTAGGCTCGCCTGCTAATGTGTTACTAAAACAATCTAATGCGCCTAGCATAGCACCGGGTTCTAAAGTCACAGTGTTATTCAAGCTACATTGAAATATAAACCCAGAGGTATAGTTCACATTTAACAGTACACACTGACGGTAAATATTATTCCCGTCTAGCGTTCCTTCAATTCTACAATTCACAAAATCACAGTTTCTGATGTTCGCTGAAGGGTCAAACGTCAAAGTCTCTGTGACTGGGCTATCAGTAGTAAACGCATAACCATTACTAAAATCTACGTTAGCAATAGTCATTGAAGTAAGTATTCGTATTTGGTGAATACCGTTAGCGTCAGCGATTAACTTGGCGTCTGCTAAGTTATTAACTGGCGTCTTTCTTGTACCTATCGGGATGTCTGTTCCTGCGTTTGATGAGTTGACATCTACACAAACTTCCCCGTTGTAAGATGCAATCAGGATAGTTGATAGATCTTGCAAGCCTGCTGAGTTAGCGGATCTGACAGAGACTTGGTTGACATTAACCACATCACCTACGTTACTGTTCGCACCTACTAGGTTGACAGCGTATTGACCATCTTCAAATGTAACCGTGTAGCCATTAATAATCTCAATCACTCGGGCAAGCGTTACCCCACCAACTGTTACCGAGGTGTTATGGTTGTGAGTCTTAGGCCACGGCATACCTGCGGGATCGTCTTCTAAGTCTTTTAGAGTAAGCCTAAACGTATCTAGGTTTAGCTGACGTATCTCTGTAGGCGTAGACTGAATAAGAGTCATGTCTGCTTTAGGTACTGTTATGACACCCGTAGGCCAGTCAATACTAATTGCCACTTGTAGCACCTCCGCTAAAGTTTTTAGCCAGTAACATAGCTAGTTGACTATTACTATATTGAAGCTTTTGATTCACAGAAGCTATCTCCGCTTGCTGTCTAATTACAGTCTGTCTCAGCTCTTCTAAATCTTTACGTAAATCTTTATTCGCTTGAGCAAGCGTCATAATATTACGCTCTATTACGCTACTCATCAGGGATCATCTGCACCGTTGTAGAAAAACCAGAAGTTGAACTAATAGTACCGCTAATGTTACCTTGTTTATAAAGACTTCCGGGCGTACTAGACAGCCTAATTTTACCTGTAATAGGTTGATCAGAGGCTAGTGTACGACTATCAGAAGCCTGCCCATTAACGTCAGTAACAGCAGATATAATTGTGTCCCCTTCTGTTAAAGGACCGCCTGCTGCTGCCGTAACTAATACTCTAGCTCCTTGAATAACAGACTTATCTGTGGCATCAATCACTGTAATAAGAGTAGTTACAGGATCAATAATAAAATTAACCACTGCACCTGCCGAACGATAACTAAAACTACTGTCTGTAGTACAGCCTACTAGGTTAATATTAACTGTCCCTGTAGTGCGCTTAACATCAAACGTACTATCATTAGCGTTGTTAGTTGAGCCATATCCTGTAAAGTCACAGCCTCTAAGCGTTATGTCTGTAGGACTATTAAGACCAAATTCAATAGCATGAGTTGCAGTTGAACCCATTTCAAAAGTCATGTTATCCATTTCACCATCGGGATCAGCCGCAACATCGTAAACTACTGCGCTACTGTTAGCTGTCCCTGTGTACCCAGTAACTGTACTTCCACTTAAATTAGCGCCAGCGTGAGTAATCTGACCGCTATTAGCCCATGTACTGTTTTGACAGGATTGACTAGAACTAAATGTAGTAGTACCGCAGCCATCAAAACGACAACCGAGTCCCGTGAATGTTCCTACGTTTAAAGTAAGCACAAGAGGTGAAGTAGTTCCTAAGTGACTTATCTGAATGTTTGTCCACTGCACAACTGATGACGCATCTACAATAGACATTTCATTAAAAGTACTAGAAACAAAAGGATCTTCAAGAACAATAACAGACCTGTTAGAGTCTCTAAAATCTACAGGGGTTCCAGATTGTCCCATTACTAGGTGTCCGTGGAATAGATACCCACCTTGAATAGGTGTAATAATTCCCCACGCATTAGCAGTCAGCGAGTCTTCTGTTGCTGCACCATCAAAAGTAGCATAGCCGTTAGCTAAGTCACCATCAGTTATACGTAGTTCACGACCATGCCTAATAACATCAATAGCATTAGGCGCTCCTTTTAAAGAACCTGAGCCACCAATATTCCACTGCCCACCAAACCAAGAAGTTCCACTAGGATTTCCAGTAGAAGTGCTTGGTGTGGCGGTAGGGTCTACTGCGTAGGTTCTCCAGCCTGCAAGATTAGATCCTTCACTATCATTACCGTCTACAAAAAACTGATCAAAGGCATTAGTTCCACTACCTATAAGAACTTGGAAACCTCCTGCTGCTTGTGACTGCATAAGGTTTCTGTTGTTCTGTTTTGCCCAGACAAACACAGCATCGCCTGATGCGATAGTAGTCGCTCCAGCGTTAAAAATTTGTCCTCTTGTACTGGCCGTAAAACCATTCTTAGAAACACACTGGTTTCCTTGAATAAAGTAATCAGCCTCATCGTTTAAACCGGACTGACCACCGCCAAGAGCAGACCAACCTGAAATTGTCTCAGCGGTGGTTATTATGCCAGCTGTTAGATCTGTAGTATAACTAGCCGCAGCCATTATTAAGCGTCACTTGTCCTAATTGCTGCTACTGAACCACCGTTAGTTCCCAAGGTTGCACCAGTGATGAACTCCTTGATCGGACTAGTACCACCATCTCTGACCTTAACTACTAGATCTCTATCGGCATTGTATACCGCAGTAAATGTT
>Ga0181575_10001927_pt1 | contig 14826 bp, 14 predicted proteins | sample 101ome_23_FD_145599 | JGI IMG/M metagenome (GOLD analysis project Ga0181575, IMG submission 145599) | Coastal salt marsh microbial communities from the Groves Creek Marsh, Skidaway Island, Georgia - 101411CT metaG (spades assembly) | ecosystem: Environmental > Aquatic > Marine > Intertidal zone... | reverse complement strand
CGACGCTCAGAGAGACCCTGGTTGTAGTCGTCAGAGCCTACACTGTCGGTGTGGCCTTCAATGCTGACATGGACATCGCCATGCTCTTCCAGCTCGATCACGATATCTGCAAGGTGCTGCTCGGCAGCACTTGTCAAGTCAGCGCTATCGTACTCGAAGTGGACCCCCTCGAGCGTGAAAATGACCTGACAACCATCGGCATCGACAACGGCACCGGCTCGAGTTGTCGGGCACTGATCTGCACTGTTGGCTACGCCATCGTTGTCGTCGTCACCCTCACAACCGGTGCTGTCAACGACTGCACCACGGGCAGAGTTCGGGCACTGATCGGCGTAATCCTTGATACCATCACCGTCTGAATCCAAGGCACAGCCATTGCTGTCGACGGCAGCACCGCTCGGCGTATCCGGGCACTGATCCATGTAATCAGCAACACCGTCATTATCGGAGTCGATGGCACAGCCGCGAGTATCAACCTGGACATCGGCTGGCGTGCCCGGGCAACGGTCGTTTTCATCACTGACGCCGTCGCCATCAAGGTCAGATTCACCCCCACGGCAGATGAGCCAGGCCACCGCACCACCCGCGAGGGCGCCAACGGCAGCGTCTTCCCCCTTGTCGTCGTCCCCTGACCCATTGGCCAGTGCACCGGCGATAGTGCCGGCAACGATACACGTGTTTCTCTGCTGTACTGTGGAACAGCCGGAGGCAACAAATGCGGTTAAGAGAATAAGCAGTAGTGTTCTCTTCATGGTTTTTCCCTGAAGTAGGTTGATCGCGGAACGTATCATAACCCGATCTCTTAGCGTGTGCAGAGTTTTAAAGAAAATTGGATTGGGATTAAGCGTGTTTCCCGGTAGAGTTTTCGCTCTTCCGGGTGGAACCGTTCAAACAGAGGGGACGGGTTGTGTACCAGCTTTATATCGCCAACAAAAACTATTCGTCATGGTCGCTCAGACCCTGGATTCTGATGCAGGAGCTTGGCATTGAATTCGAAGAGTGCATGGAGACCTTCGAGGCGCCTGACAATTTTGCAAAGTTCAGGTCGTTCTCTCCTGCCGGTACAGTCCCCTGTCTCTTCGACAACGGCAGGGCGATCTGGGATTCACTCGCCATTGCGGAATACCTGGCAGAACGCCATGACGGTGTCTGGCCCAGCGAGGAAGAGGCGCGGGCCTTTGCACGTTGCGCAGCCGCTGAGATGCACAGCAGTTTCTCCAGTCTGCGCAATATCTGCCCTATGAACTGCGCTATCACGGTTGTCATGCATGAAGTCGCCAGTGACTTGCAGCGTGATATCACTCGAATCGATGAAATCTGGCAGGAGGCACTACACAGATTTAGCGGCCCCTTTCTCGGTGGTGCGGTTTTTGGTGCCGTTGACGCATTCTTCTGCCCGGTTGCCTATCGCGTCCAGTCATACCAGTTGCCACTGTCGCTGGAATCAGCCGCCTACTGCGAGCGGCTGCTCAATCTCGACGGGATGCAGGCCTGGTACGAGGCGGCTTTGCAGGAAAACTGGCGTGAGGAATCCCACGAGCAAGAGGCCAGGGCCGTGGGTACGATTGTCGAGGATCGACGCCAGGCATGATCAACGTGTCCTTCTACGGCTGGAAGATTGTCGCGGCGCTGTTCGTTGTGCTGTTGTTTTCATCCGGGCTGGGTTTCTATAACCATGCCATTATCGTTCAGGCGCTGGGTGACGATCCGCGGTTCTCGATCGAGGCTGCGTCCTTTGCTGTCTCCATTTTCTTTTTCGTTAGTGGGCTCGCCGGGCTGGTGATTGCACCTGTGATGGAAAAGATAGACATCCGCTGGATCATGACAGGTGGTGCGGCGCTTGCAGCGGCGAGCCTGTTGCTGCTGGGCAGAGTCGACAACATGCTGCAGCTCTGCCTCGTGTACTCGGTCTTCGGTATCGGTTACTGCTTTACCAGCATTCTGCCTTCGACCACCCTCATCGCCCGCTGGTTTATGGTCCAGCGGGCGCGGGCGCTCAGTATCGCCTCTACCGGACTTTCCGTGGGGGGCATGGTGGTGACCCCGGTGTCTGCCACCCTGGTGGAGCAGTTCGGCTTTGCCGCAGCGATGAATTGGCTGGCACTGTTCTTTTTCATGGGGGTTGTTCCGGTAACGCTGCTGTTGATCCGTTCCTCGCCGGCGCACCTGGGACTCGAACCTGACGGCCAGGTGACGGGTAACCCGGCTGATCTGGACGGGTTGTCTTTTTCTGAGGCGACGGCGCAGCACTTCTTCTGGGCCATGTCCTGTGCCTTCGTGCTGATTATGCTGGCGCAGGTGGGAGGTATTGCGCACCAGTTCGGGATATTGAGTGAGAGGCTGACGGTAGCGGAGGCGGCTGTTGGTATCGCGATCCTGCCGGCCTTCAGTATTGCCGGCCGACTGCTTGGTGCTTTCATCCTCGATTACTTTGCCACGCTGCGGTTTGCGATGGTCATGGTTCTGCTGCAGGCCGTGGCGCTGCTGCTGATTGCGGGCGCGGAATCTGTCTATCTCATGTACTTGGGTTTCGCGTTATTTGGTGGCAGTGTCGGCAATCTCCTGATGTTGCATCCCTTGATCATCGCCGAGTTTTATGGGCTGAAGCACTACAGCCGGCTGTTCGCCTGGTCCAACATGATCATGCTGTGCGGCGTAGCAGCGGGCCCGGGCGTGATGGGCTGGCTTTACGGCTATACCGGCAGTTATACCATCTCGTATCGGGTTGCCGGCGCACTGTGTCTGGCGGCCTACGTGGTTTTCTTCCTGATGCGGCCGCCGGCTCAGAAAGCCTGATTCAGGCCGTAGGCTTCCATCATGTTCTGCACGGCCTGGACGTCATGGCTCAGCATAATCAGGTCGTGCTTTTTGCCTTCCGCATCCTTGACGTGGTCGCGCAGCAGGGCCTCGGTTTTGAAACCCATCTCCTCGAAAACCTTGATCGCTGCCGCCTGATCCAGTGTCATTCGGACGATCAGCTTTTCGAGGCCGAGATCTAGACCCAGCAGAAAGCTTTCCTGGATCAGGACGCGCCCGAGTCCAATGTCACGGCTGTCGGGTCTGACCAGGATACGTAATTCACCGACGTGTTCGGACCAGGTGTTTTTTTCCAGCACGACCGCGGTGGTACCGACGATTTCACCGTTCCGCCGGGCGGCAACGCTGACGATTTCGCCGGCAGCAATGCTGCGGGACCAAGCTTCAATGACCTTGGGTGCGCGAATGTCGCGACTGAGAAACAAGAGGTCATTGACGCTCAGCTGATCTGAGAAGGTTTTGGTTTCCGTGATATCCAGTTCGCGTAGCAGTTCCAGCTCGACGTACCCGTCCGCACAGTCGACCGTGCGCGGATATCTTTCTTTGACTTCACTCAAACCGAACGCTCCGCAAGCCAGCTGTTAACCGCTGGCCACATCCTGCGCACAGCGTTGGGCCCGGCGATCAGGCTGACGTGGCCACCTTTTAACACCAGCTCGTTTTTGTCCTCGGAACTCACCAGATCCATAAGAGGCTTGGTGGCCCCGTAGGTGGCGATATGATCGTGCTCGGCCATGACGCCCATCATCGGGATGCTGATATTGGCAAGGTTAACGACTTCGCCGTTTACCTCAAGCGTGCGCTTGTAAAGCTTGTTGCCCCACATCAATTCCCTGGTGCAGTCGCGGTAATATTCACCCGCCAGTGGCAGCGTCTCATCGCCCCAGCGCTGGAAAGCGCGGTAAGAACGTACAAAGTCATCGTTCCACATCTGGTCCCAGACACGCATCTGACCTGCGGTACGCTGCGCCGGGCGCAGCATCTCGAAGCCTGCCTCGATAAAACTGGCGGGGATGACGCCCAGCGTATCTACCAGTTTGTCGAGATCCATGTACTCCTCGTTGGCCCAGTGTTTGAACAGGCCCATCTCGTCGAAGTTGACCGGCGTGGTCAGGCAGACCAGGTTGCAGAGCGGTCCATCCGTGTGTGTCGCGGCATAGATCAGCGACAGTACCCCGCCCTGGCAGTAGGCGATGATGTTGACGTCTTCTTCGCCGGTTTCCCGTTGTACTTCTTCAATGCAGCGGGGAATGAAGCGGTGCGTGTAGTCAGCCAGGCCAAGGCCGCGCTCCTGCATCATGGGTGGATCCCAGTCGATCATGAAGACATCGAAACCGGCCTTGACCAGGTATTCCACCATGCTCTGACCGGGTATCAGGTCAAACACGAAGCCCTTGTTGGTTGTGGCCATGACAATAATGATCGGGATGCGGTAGATCTCATCGGTCTGGGGTCGATAGTGATAGAGCTTCAAAGTGCCCTCATCATAGATCAGGTCTTTCGGCGTCATGCCGACGTCGGCGCGCCCGGCGCGGACGAAGTCCAGGCCTTTGACGCTGCGCTGGATGGTCTTGTCCATCAACTCGCGCATTTGTTCTATGGACCCGGTTGGATCGAAACCGGTTTGCGCACTCATGGCATTAGTCCTCTATTACGCTGTTTCCGACGGGGGTTTTTTGGTTCTGGCCGGACCCTTCGGTCGGCCTGAACTGCCTTGCTTGGTACCGGCCACCAGTTTTTCAAGATGGCGCTCAACATGTGCCATGCGACGATCGAGGCTGCGGATGTCCTCGCTGAGTTCAATGATGTCATCGCGGCTGGGCATATTGAAGCTGGCAAGCTGGCGGGCCATGAGTTCACCAAATTGTTTCTGAAATTCAATCTGCAGGCTCTGCATCTGGTTCATGGACTTGCTGAACTCGTCAGTTCCCATGACTCGGTTAGAGAACTCATCGACAGCCCGTTCCCACTGGGTCACCCACTCCTGAAACTGTACGCTGGGATCGACGGATTTGTCTTCTGCCATAATTTGCCGCCTCATACCTGTTCTCGTGAGCGCGCATTTTATAGTGTTCAGCGTTGAGACACGAGACTGCAGCACTAAGCTCGTGTTAAGTTTTCGGCAAAAAGGGGCGCCGGATGGGAATGAAGGTCTACAAAAACTACTTCGAAACGCTGACGGATGTGCTCGATGACATGAAACAGACGGGCCACTGGCCGACAACTTATGTCTCTGAACCCGCCAGTGAACTGCCGCTGCACCAGCATGACCTTGATGTGACCGGTTACGTCATGTCAGGCGGGACTTATGTGCTGGATGAAAACGGCCAACGCTATGACCTGGAGCCTGGTGACAAGCTGGAGATTCCCCGGGGTAGCGTTCATGCCGAGGGTGCAGTGACTGAGACGACGACCTATATCGTTGGCACGGAATACCCTGGCCAGTTTTACCAACAGTTCTTGATGCGGGATCCTGCCGATCCGGAAAAAATCTTACTGCCGCCTGAATCTTAAAACGCTGAGGTGTCTGCCAGCGCAGTTCTGGCCCTAATTCGTGACGAGGACTTCCCTGGAATTCACCGGCAGTTCGAACCAGTCGCCGTCATTAGCTAGCACGACCTTCTCCGGCATATTGCGCATGAAGACTTTCTCCATCACGAAAGTCTGGGGGACGGGTACCAGGTGGTACAGTCCTACCATGGTGATGGTCGATGTAGCGGCCAGGGCGCGAATGGAATCAGCGGACGCATGGTAATCCAACACATCGTTCATAATTTTCGATAGTCTTGGCAGCCCAGCCTTGTCGGCCGCCGCGGCCATTCCGCTGACCAGAGGCACCGACAGGGCATCGTGCAGCAGCAAATCTGCACCTTTGACGATCTTGACGGTTTCGTCCGTGACCAGACTGTCACCGGAGACCACGACACTGCGGCCGCGATAATCAAAGCGATAGCCAACCGCAAGGCTGACCGGTGTGTGATCGGCAACGTAAGCGGTGATCGTCATATCTCCATCTTCCAGAATGACGCCAGGTTTTATGGTCTCGAAATCGAGCTCGCCCAAAGCGGGCGGCAGCAGGTCGGCGCCGTGGTGCGCGATCCGGTAGTCCCGATCAAATTCATAGGTATCGTTGACACCGGCCACAATCTGTCGAACGCCTCTTGGCCCATAGACCAGCAACGGCACAGGTCTACCCCTGACCCAGGAAGCGAGATTCAGTTCATAAAGTTCAGCGATATGATCGGAGTGATGGTGGGTGAGCAACACGCCCTGGAGGCGCTCGACGGGCAGGCGTCCCTGTGCAACCCGGGCGGCTGAACCGGCGCCGCTGTCAACAATGTAGAAGTGACCGGGGGTGAGGATCGCGACACAGGCCTGGGCCCGGTCTGAAATACCGAGCGGTGACGCGCTGCCACAGATGTAGACGCGGAGACTGTCGGGGTCTGGCAGCCCTTCTGCCTGGCGCTGTATGGCGACGCGGGCAAGTTGAGCGGAAGCCGTATCCTGCGGTCCGGCAAATTCCAGCGAGTACCTGAGGGCGGCTGCCAGCAGGATCAAGGCGATGATCAGGTAGGTTATAAACTTTTTCACGAGCTCGCTTCCTTGGGTTTGGGCAGGATATCTGATCTGCGTTGCCTTAGGGTGACAGGAGGCATCTAGTGATGGTGCCAGTCGGGATCATGGTGCAGCACACCAGTCGCTAGTAGAGCGTCAACCTGGGCGGCATCGTAACCGAGCCAGTCGGCCAGCGCCTCATGACAGTGCTCGCCACGGTGTGCAGCTGGCCCGCGGGCGCCGCTCTTTGCCGCAGAGAAATGATAGGGTGATTGGGTGACCCGGCGCGTTGAACCATTCCTGTCGTCCACCTGGGTGAACGTGCCACGAGCGATCAGCGTCGGCTGTTTCTCGAGCTCCTGTGGCCTGCGAATCTCGCCCCAGGCGATGTTGATGGTTTTCATCGCGGCGGCAAACTTATCGGTTGTGTCCAGCGTCAGCATGTAGGCACCGACGGCCTGACGTCGTGCCTCGATTTTCTCTTCGAGTGGCATCCCCGGGGTTGAGGGATCGACGACCCCCAGTTCATTGACCAGCATGCGGAACAACAGGGGGAAACCCGCTGAAATCAGCACCGGCCCAAATGGCATGTCCCAGATTTCGTTAGGTAGGGGACCCGTATCATGAGAAGCATCAAGGTCATAGTGCAGCATGTCATCCGTTGCCACTGTTGCTTCTATCATTGCCATGTCGATGTGCTGGCCCCGACCGGTATGACTGCGCATGTGCAGTGCCGCCAGGATACCGACGAGACCGTGTAGCGAGGCGTTGGTGTCGGCCACGGAGACTGGCAGGTCATGCAGTTTTACATCATCCCGGTTTTGTGACCTCTGGATCAAACCGGCTTCTGCGTGGACCACTGGCGCGTAGGCGGGTCTCGATGTCTCGGGACCCTTGTGGCCAAAACCGGAAATGGACAGCATGATCAGCGCGGGGTTGACTGCAGTCAGGTCCTCATACCCAAGTCCAAGGCGCGGCATGACGTCGGGCCGGTAGTTCTCGATCAGGATATCCGCCTCGCGCACAAGCGCGAGCACCAGGTCACGCGCGCCGTCAGCACGCAGATCGATGCAGACATTGCGTTTGCCGACATTCTGCTGGTGAAAGTAGCCCGGCAGGTTGGCAATATCGAGTCCCCAGTAGCGGGTGACATCACCGTCTGGCGGTTCGACCTTGATAACGTCTGCGCCGAGGTCAGACAGCATCCGGCCGGCATAGGGGCCTGCCAGGACTCTGGAAAAATCGAGTACTTTCAGGTCTTCAAGTGGATACTGCATATCGACCGGCTCTCTCACGGTATTGGGCTGCGAGATATTGTAAATGTACAGGCAGTCACTTTTGAGGCCGCCCCCTCAGGTCTGTCTATCAGTACCGCAGAATCCTGTTTTTGAGGAACTCGGGTTTTATGACTTCACCGTCCGCTCTGCTGAGTCGCTGCCAGCCATCGCGAATCGGCCGCAGACGCGCATTCGCAGTTGTGGTGCTCGGGCAGGTGCCATCGGCACGGTACTGCAGAACAGCGCGCAACCGGCCCTCGTTGGGGTCGCCTAGCTGACGCGTGAAATCATCCGAGACGAAACAGCCAGGCAGAGGTACGCCTTCGGTTTGCGGCACGTTCTCTGGTGAGAAGCCATCGGAGTAGTCGCCGAAATTAGCATCATTAACGCCGCGGAACTGAATCGAAAAATAGGTGGTGCCGCAGTTATCGAAGGGGTAAAAGCCGTAAGGTTTACCGCAGGTCGTGGCACCGACCTGAACGACGTCAACGTCGATACCATCCAGTCCGTTCATCAGTGACTCACTGGCAGAACAGGTGCCTGGACCTGTAATGACGAACACGCGATTCAGCCCGAGTGACGGCAGGGGAGAACCGGAACCGGCGGAGAATCCCTGGGTCGTGGTGTGGAATGTCGTCCCCGTCAGCGGATCCCCGGTGACTGGATCGAAATCAGGATGCTTGTCATTAAACTGCATGACTTCGAAGATCCGTCCCGTCGCGCGGTCGGGGCCAGCGATCATGTAAGCAAGCTCATTGGCAATGTCGAGGAAACCACCACCGTTGTAGCGCAGGTCAACGACCAGGTCAGTGATGTTGCCCTGGTCGAGTTCCTCGACTGCGCTGATCAGCTGCGCCTCCGAGGGGGCAATGTGATCGTTGAAAGTGAGATAGCCGACATTGCCGGACTCGGTTTCGAGCACCGTGACATTCTGCACCGGGGTTGAGGTGATCTGGGTCGATGTCATGGATATGGTTCGGACAGTGCCGTCGACCTCTTCAATAACAAACTCGTGCGTCTCGTTGTCCCCAGGGAAGAGCCCGGCGTTCAGTGTGTCGACGTCATTGCCATCCACCAGGCTGACGCCATCGACTTCAAGAATGGTGGCGCCGCGGCGCAGGTCGACGTCGGGATCGGTAGCCGGGGTATTCGGCTCAGTGTAGGCAACGACGACCTGTCTTGGTACGGAACTGGCCAGGATGGCAAAGGTCGCGCCGTAGCCGCCACGGATGCCGGACTGGGATTCCCGAATCCAGTCTTCTGTTGGGATCGTGAAGTGGAACTTGTCCTTCGGTGCACCCGATGGTGTGGTGTTGAATGTCCGCATCTGGTCGAAGTAGTCCGGCGTCGACAGACTCTCGGGGTCGACATCGACAATCTCGTCGTACCAGAGGTAGAGCTCGTTGCTCCACGATCGCAGCCAGTTATTTTCATCTACGGTCGTGCCCTGAACGTCCTGAAACGGGCGGCCGCGTGAATCGACACCAGATCGCGGGTTTTCACACATCTGTGAGAAATTGTCATAGGGTTCGAAGGTGCCGGAGGCGAAGCCCGGTTCAGTGGGCGCGGGCGGTGGATTCGATGTGTTTGATCCAGACCCTCCCTGCGGCTCCGGAGGGGCAGGGGCAGGCGCACTGCCGCCGCCGCCACCGCCGCAGGCAGCAAGGAATAACAGGGTTGCGATGAGGACTGGTAGCTTGATGTTCACGTGGCTCTCTCATTTATCCTGATAACCATACGCTCTGACCGGCACATGGGCTCAGGGCTTGCATACTGGCTTCTGCCGATAGTGGAGCATACCATTGTCGTGCTTATGAAGTATCTCTGCCGATGACCCGACCATTTCTTATCATTCAGCTGCGGCCTGAAGATGCAACGGCCGAGAACGAGTTTAATGCCATTCAGCAATACGGCGGCCTCAGCGACACTGAAGTCCTGCGTCACCACACCAGAAGCCCATGAGATTCTGCGGCGCTTCGTGACGCGCTATCGCAGTCACTGACCAGAAGGAGAGAGCTGTGCGCAAGCAACCGCACAAAACACGCACCTATTTCCACCATCATATGGACTCGACGCGCTGGGAGGTCTACGCGCCGCGCCCAGATGACATCATCATCACGACGTCCTACAAATCGGGCACAACACTGACCCAGCAGTTGCTCTACAACATGCTGGTGCGCGATACCTCGGCTGATGCGTTCGCGCCCGCGGTCGATGCGTTTTCGCCCTGGATCGATTCGCGGTTTTACCGGGTGCCAAAAGATGAGCTGGCGGCTTATATCGACGCGTTACCGCACCGGCGCTTCCTTAAATCCCATCTGCCATTCGATGGTCTGCCTTACTACCCCCAGGTGAAATACCTGATTGTTGCCCGTGATCCCAGGGATGTCTTCATGTCCCTGTTGAATCACTACGAAGCTTATTCCGCATCACAGTATGCCCGGCTGGATGCAGGTGCGCCGCAGCCGATGCCGCGCTTCGATGGCGATGCCAAGGCACTGTGGCGAAACTGGATCAGTCGTGGCTGGTTCGACTGGGAAGAAGAGGGCTGGCCGTTCTGGTCCAACATGTATCACACGAAGACCTACTGGGACTTCCGCGAGCTCCCTAACTTCCTGTTTCTGCATTACGCCGAACTCCGACGCGATCTTGAAGGTGCTATTCGGCGCATCGGCGATTTTATCGAGCATGAGCTTACCCGTGCTGATGTCGACCGAATCGCACGAGCGGTATCGTTTGAGAAGGTCAAGTCGCAGGCAGTCGCTGAATCTGCGGCGCTGGGTGATGATGGCGGCTTCAAGGGCGGTCAGGCAACGTTCATCAACAAAGCCAGTAATGGCCGCTGGCATGACTTCCTGGATGAGTCGGATCTGGCCCTTTACCGGCAGAAGCGCGACAGGGTGCTGTCGGCCGACTGTATTGCCTGGCTCGAGCAGTCCTAGAGGTCTGCCTTATGTGTCAGGCAGAGATTCAGCGATAGTCGCAGATCTGGTGTTCCTTGCCGTAGAAGATCGTTGAACGCTGCATGTCGATAAAGTTGTGCTCGTCGTCAATAAAGGCCTGGCTGGCAGCTGCCGCTTCCTCCGTTCGACTGACTGCGCCAGCGTCCAGCCACGCCTCAGCGTGACCGAGATAGGATTCGACCTCAGTGCCACGGGCCTTTTGCAGCCCTCCATCCATGGGCGAATTGGCCCTGTGGACCTGTCGGTAGCAGAGTGTGCCGGCCGCCTCAGCATGCGAGCGAACGATGGGGCCGTGGTGAGTGAGCCAGTAGTGCCTCGCATCTGCTTCACTGATCTCCTGCTTGTGCCGTAATGGGTAAAACACACGCAGACGATTGCTCTTCACTTTCGCAAGGATAGTTTCCGGTGATGGATTGACCTGGGGGTATTCGTAGGCGTACCAGATCGGCGATTTCGGCAGGTCGATGAACTTCTGCTCATCCTCAAGCAGGGCAGCACCGGCATCGCGAATCGCATCGTTCCGGTCCTCCATCAGTGCCTTCTCGCTAGCCCACCAGAGCTCGGCGACACCATCGTATTCCGGCTCCATATCGCCTCTTGCTGCCTGCGCCGCCTGGTTCATTGGGCTGGTAATGGTGTGTGTCTGGACGTAGCGCAGCAGCCCCATGTCGTTAGCAAAGCCGGCAACCAGCGGGGCGTGGCGGCGTAGCCAGTAATCCTGGAATTCCTCTCGAGTCATGTCGGATTTGCGGCGAAGAGGGAAAACGAGCCTGATCATGATATCTGCCTTATGTTGTTGGTTTTCATTGAAGGTGTTATTAGTATCTCTTAAGAGTCTGTCCAAGTGCACTACCGGAGAAGAAGATGACACAAACAGGCGCAGTACCCTCGGTCGAGGAGGTTGCAGATCGGCTGGCAATCAACGCGGTCGTGGCGATGCACAGCCGCGGTGTTGACCGTGCCAGTACCGAGATTCTCAAGTCATGCTACTGGGAAGACGCCGAGGTTGATTACGGCGGCTATAAGGGGCCGGCTCACGCCTTCTGCGAGACGCTGCCGGAAGCCATCAAGCGATATACCAACACCCAGCACCAACTAGGCAACACCCTTGCCGAGATCAGCGGGGATAGCGCCATCGTCGAAACCTATGTGACGGCTTACCACTACCTCACCGGCGAGCAGGAACCTGATACCGAGATGACGTACATCGGCCGTTACATCGACCGCATGCAGAAGCGTGATGGCGTCTGGAAGATCGCGTTCCGCCAGGTCGTCATGACCTGGCACCAGAATGCGCTCGCTACCGCCGATGAAGAACGCAATCCCTCCCTGCAAGCCCTCTCCCGCGCCGGCCGCTATCCCGACGACCCCCTCTTCAAATTCTAGGTGAAAAACGGAACGGGCGATCCGTTGATTCGGGACCGAGAGACCGCAGCATTGCTGTGGCATCCCCTCTGTCTCTGTTTATTCTCCAGCGATTTTCTCGAGTAGGATGCGGGTGAGTTCGGGGCCGTGTGTGTTCTGCAGGAAATGACTGGCCTCGGTAATGGGAGAGAAGCTGGCTTTCATCTGCGCCGCCCATGTTCGACCCCAGTTTTCATTGAAGACGGCGTCAGCGCAGCCCCAGATAAAGTGGCAGGGCTTGTTCCAGTCCAACAGGGTTCGGTAGAAGTGTGTCTGGGCAGCGCCATTGCCGCCGTCATAGTTGTCGAAGCAGATCGAAAGCGGGAAACGACGCAGACCGTTGTAGGCCTCATCTGGCTGGCCGTTCACCGGGGCAAGGAAGCCGTCGTAGATATTCTTCGCCTCTCCTTCGAGCGTGGGCGCTTCGCCGGCAATAATCGCCTGCATGGCTTCGCCCATGGGTATGAGACCCGCGCTCGCCACCATCAAAAGACCCATATCCGGCTTCTCCCTGGCATAGATACCGCCTTCGTGCCAGTTCCGGTTCCAGTTTCTGATGGCTTCCGAGTACTCGTACTCAGGGTGGTGCAGCCAGGTGTTCATAATGACAAGACGGTTGAATCGCTCCGGCATATAGACAGCCTGGGCGAGACCTGTGGGCCCGCCCCAGTCCTGGCATATCAGGGTGATGTCGTCGAGATCAAGACGGGTGATCAGGCTGGTCAGGACCTCGGTATGCCGGGCAATGGTGTACCAGTTCTCATCGACAGGTTTATCGGAACGGCCGAAGCCAAGATGGTCTGGCGCGATACAGCGGTAGCCCGCATCCAGCAGGCCTGGGATGACATGGCGGTATAGGTAAGACCAGGTAGGCATGCCGTGCAGCAGCAGCATCACGGGCGCATCTTTTGGACCCTCGTCAATATAGTGAACCCGCATGTCTTTCCAGGGGAGATAGTGCGGTTCAAACGGGAAGTCGGCGAGGCCAGCAAAATTCTCGTCCGGGGTTCGCAGAAACTTTGTCATGGTCTACTCCTTGAATGTGTCCAGCAGCGGTTGATAGCGATCCAGAATTGAGAACACTTTATCCCGATCTGCCGACGGCAGACCCAGCAGGCATCGCTCGACGCCTGCGGCGCGCAGCGTCTCCAGATATTCAGCATCCGGTCTCGCCCCGAATACATTGATGCTGATGGTGCTCATATCGCGACCGGCCTCGTTCGCCAGCTCCCGTAAGCGTGTGATGCGTTCCAAAAGGTCAGCTCCGCGCGCGCCGCGCGGCAGCCAGCCGTCGCAGTAGTCAATCACACGCCGCAGCGTGTAGTCCGTTTCCCCGCCAAGCAGCACCGGCGGATGTGGCTGGCTCACCGGCTTCGGGTAGAGCCAGCTGGGTTCTATATTGACATGATCGCCCTGGAACTCACCGGCGTCTTCAGTCCAAAGTGATTTCATCGCCAGTACCTGCTCTCGCATCCGCGCGAATCGCTGCTCATAGCCAATACCGTGCTGTGCCATTTCTTCTTTGTTCCAGCCGCCGCCGATCCCAAAGAGAAAGCGACCGGCGGACAGGTGATCGAGACTCGCCACGGACTTTGCGGTGGCGATGGTGTCCCGCTGCGGCAGCAGGCAGATGCCCGTGCCGATTTTCAGCGTTGACGTGGCGGCGGCGGCGAATGACAGTGAAACGAAAGGGTCATACGAGTTGATGTACTCCTGCGGCAGATCACCACCACCTGGGTAAGGCGACAGGCGTGAGGTGGGTATGTGGGTATGCTCAGGTACGAACAGACTTTCAAAGCCCCTTGCTTCCAGCTCCTTCGCCAGCTCGTCGGTTGGCACCGCGTAGTCGGTGGCAAATATGAGTGCGCCAATCTTCATGGTTTTCCCCTGTGTGTTGCTGGGGAGAGTAGAGCATTGTTGGCGGAGCGAGTCGAGGCGTCAGGTACCGCAGAATGTCTGGCGAACGACTTCATCCGCTCTGGGCGGCCTTGCATACTTCAGGTCGACACCTGCAAGGCTGAAGGGATGTGACAGGTTGTCGACCAGGGCATGAAACGGGGCGAAGTCCTCTTCGTAGGTTGCGGCAGTGATGGCTTCTTCAACCAGGTGGTTTCTTGGCATCAGCACTGGGTTGACGGTCAACATCTGTGCCTGCCGGTCGGGATGTTCCTCCTCGGCGCAACGGGCCTGCCAGCGTTCAATCCAGGGATCGAAGGCGGACTGGAAACCAAACAGTGAACGAATCGATTCCGCCGGCGCCTCGCCTGCCATCTCGGCGAGCAGCCTGAATGCCAGCGTGAAGTCTTTCTGTTCTTTTTCCAGCAGGTCGAGGAAGTCTTTGGCGAGCTGTTCATCACCCGCCTGTGCGCTGGCGAGACCCAGTTTGCGGCGCAGGCCGGCGGTATTGGCGTCGAGGAAATAGGTTGGAAAGCGATCGAGGGCTGCCTTGGCGATTTCTATGGACTGTTCTTCATTGTCAGCGAAAAGCGGTACCAGCGCCTGTGCCAGGCATGCCAGGTTCCAGTGGGCGATGCCGGGCTGATTGCGATAGGCATAGCGTCCGCCATGGTCGATTGAGCTGAACACCGTTTCGGGGTGGTAGGTATCCATGAAGGCGCAGGGGCCGTAGTCCACGGTTTCGCCCGACAGCAGCATGTTGTCCGTGTTCATGACGCCATGGATAAAACCCAGCATCTGCCAGGCGACGATCAATTCAGCCTGACGTTGCATGATGGCTTCAAAACAGGCAAGCGCCGGGTTTTCAGCATCCCGGGCAGACGGGTAGTGGCGATCGATAACATGATTGATCA
>Ga0181575_10001922_pt1 | contig 14847 bp, 5 predicted proteins | sample 101ome_23_FD_145599 | JGI IMG/M metagenome (GOLD analysis project Ga0181575, IMG submission 145599) | Coastal salt marsh microbial communities from the Groves Creek Marsh, Skidaway Island, Georgia - 101411CT metaG (spades assembly) | ecosystem: Environmental > Aquatic > Marine > Intertidal zone... | reverse complement strand
GCTAACATTTTCAATCTAGTACAAGATGGAAATTCAAAATTAGTAGTACAGGGCGTAACTGGCAACGTTGGCATTGGGACGACGAGTCCACAAGAAAAGTTAGAAGTTAATGGTGTATTGCAAATCAGACGTGATGGTGACCATCCAGCTTTAAGGTTTGCAGAAATTAATAGCGGCACAACAACTACACGAGGTTATATTGCATCTGGCGATTGGGCTGTTAATGGAGGTGCGATTGACGACTTTGGTATTTCTGGTTCTGTAACTGGGGATTTACTATTAGCTACAAATGCAGGTACTGAAAGATTAAGAATACAAAATAGTACTGGGTATGTGGGTATTGGTACAAATGCACCCACTAACATGCTAACTACAAAATCAGGTGCGAGCTATGGCGGTTTAGACTTATATACAAATAATACAAACTATCGTCACACTGTTGGTGTTCGTGGTAATACCCTAGACCTTATTGCTAACCGTGATAACACCGATGCTGATGGTGACATTCGCTTCCATGTAGGTGGTACTGGTAGTGAGAAGATGATCATCAATCGTGCTGGTAATGTAGGCATTGGCACGTTGCAACCTTCAAGACCTCTTACAATTCAAGGTAGTAGCGAAGTATTACGTGTAACATCTTCTGGTGCAACAGATAGCCACACAGACTTCCACATTGACGGAAATGAATTTAGCATCCGTATTGATGATGATAATGTAAGGGGCAGTAGTGTATTTACATTAGATATCGACTCTGATGAAAAAATGCGCATTGACGAATATGGCGATATGGCTTTAGGTAGCACTACAGCTTACTCTACCTTATATGTTAAAGGTGGTTCTGGTTCTGCTACTAAGAAAAACTTAACTACTTTTGGCACAAGTAACTTAGGTGGAAGCCAACCTGATCTAGATACTGCTTCTATTGTTCTTGGCTCTTATAGTGGCAGAACTTTTGTTTCTGGTAACTATATTGCAGGTATTGCGTTTGATCATCTTCTAAACCATCAGACTGCATCACCCTACTCCTATGGTCAAAACCCCCACGCTTGGCTTGGTCTTAAGATGTGGGACTCCCCAGGTTATGAACGTTCATCACTTATCTTTGCTACTAGACCAAACACAGGAAGTGCATCCGAGCCAACCGTAGAACGTATGGAGATAACTCCTTATGGTAATGTTGGTATTAATAGAACTAGCCCACCTACTACGCTAACTGTAAATGGTACTCAGCGTATTGAAATAGACTCTAACCCTTCAGGTTTTTTCTCTCAGGGTGCAGATATGCACAGAGATGGTGCCATTGTTTTTCCAGTTACAGCAAGCCAAACCACACAAACAAGTGATAATGGCGGTGGCTGGGCTACTATTGGTTGGGCAACTACTGCACGTTCTGGTGAGCAAATGCACCGACTGCAGAGTTCAAGATATGCAAATGGTGGGTCAGGTACTGCTATGGGCTTCTACATTGAAGCAGGTACAGGTGAAGCTGGTGGTATCTGTCTAGATGAAGATAGTGTACAAGTATATGGCTCATCAGATAGTGGCACTACATTTCGTATTATTGATAAAGACTCTGATGTTGTTACAGCAGAAATGCTGCAAAACTCTTGGAACTGGAATGTGCGTGGTAGTGTAAATGCTAGTGCAAGCATGTCATCTATCTCAGATCAGAGACTGAAAAAGGGATTTTTGGAAGTATCCTCTGATGGTATACTTGATAGTTTTGCTAACTTACAACTTAAATCATATATTCGTGTAGATACATATGACTATATGAAAAATAATTACACTGACGAAGAAGAGTTAAGAGAAGTGGGTTTTGTTGCTCAAGAAGTTGAAGCAGTGTTCCCAGATTGTGTCGGAACTACTCCTATTGTGGACCCACGTGGTATGGATTCTATTTGGGAAGAAATAGGCGAAGAACTTACAGAGATTAAAAACGTTAATGTAAATCAGATGTTGTACAAAACAATGCAAGCAGTCCAAGAACTAATAAAAGAAAATAATGATCTTAAAGCCAGACTAGCAGCATTAGAGTCAAATTAACATATCACTGGAGAGCATAAATAAGTGTAATAACAACAGGATTATTACACATGGCAATCAGTTTTCCAAGCAGTCCAAATGATGGCGATCTTTACAGTGCAGTAGGCAGAACCTGGCAGTATGATGCTGCGGCAGGCGCCTGGAAAAGTTTAAGTGAATCAAACGTAACACTTACAAGTTTGGGTATCAGTAACCTAGACACACTTAATATTGATACGGCTGGTGAATTTGGCCAGAGTTTAATTCCTGATACCAATATCACATACGACTTGGGTAGTGCTACAAACCGTTGGCGTGATTTATATTTGAGTGGTAACAGTATCCAATTGGGCACAAAACAAATTACTCAAGACAATATTCCTGAAGTTGACTTAGCAATTGCACCAGAAGTACTGGAGATTCAAGTAAGTGCACCAGCAGCAGGACAAGCAACTACTTGGCTGTGGACATGGGAACAATCAACACTTCCATATGCCAGACGTACTATTACTAATTCACCTGAAGTAAGTGTTCCATTATACAAACAAGGTACATATACTGTCAATAACTACGCTGCATATGATCTATTTGATCAGATGACTCAAACGCATAGTTTGTATTTGAAATGGATTGATGGAGCAGGTACAGATAACTTAGTTAGTTGGGCAACATCAACTGGTCCAGTAAGCGATAGTCATCCGGATATCAATGGCGGAAACGCAACTGACGTACAACGCATTAACATTAGTGTTCCAAGTACTATAACATTACCTACGCTAACGGCGCCAAGTGTTAGTTATACGGTTGTAAACAACGGAGCAGGTGCTTACACATTTAGTGGTGCTGCTAAAGGAGATAATCCTAACTTGGGTCCATTTTATCGTGGTGGTACATATACAATCAACATCACAGCAACAGGACATCCGTTCTACTTTACAACAGATAACGGAACCAATTTTGCAACAGGTACTTATTTTGGAGAGTACACTGACGGAGTAACTGGTTCAAGAACAGATAGTGGTACGATTACATTTACAGTACCTAACGATGCTCCTGATACACTGTACTACCAGTGCGGTAATCACAGTGTAATGAGAGGTGCTATTACTATACGTGATTTAGCAGTGGAAGTCAACAATAACGGTAACTATGTTGTATATTTCCAGCACACCCAAGAAGGACACAAAACACCTATTGAATTACGTCCTATCCCTAGTCTAGTTAATCAGATGTGTCTAGTGTATGATGCAAGTGTTAATCGATTCGTTCCACAAGATTTGGCAACCTATGTAGAAAATACCCCTTCATTCGAGAACAAGATACGTGAAGTAGCTGGTACAGCGGAATTGGTTGTTGAAGATGGCTCAGCCGTAATTGCAAAAGTTAATGTTTATGACGACAGCACCTACTTGCCACTAGTTGGCAATAATCCTGGTGATCAGGCGTTTGCAACGGATACTGATATTTTGTACATCTGGGACGGTAGTGCTTGGCAACAGGCTGGTGCAAGTAATAGTGATGACTTAACTGAAGGTACTACAAACCTATTTTATACAGATGCTCGTGTAGATGCTAGACTAGCTAGTGGCAGTATCGGTGATTTAATAGTTGGTGGTGACCTAACAGTTAATGGTACAACTACTACAATTAACAGTGCAACACTTGAAGTAGATGATAAAAATATCGTACTGGCAAGTGGGGCTACTGACTCAATAACTGCTGATGGTGCAGGAATTACAATTGATGGTGCCAATGCTACATTACTGTATCAATCAACTGGTGATAAGTTTGCATTTAATAAATCTATAGATATAGCAGGTGGTATTACAACAACAAGTGTAATTAAATCTGATTCTGCATTTGGTGGGTTTATAACATTAAAAAGATCAGATACAACAACTACAAATAATTCTGATATTGGTGCTATTAATTTTGAACATACTGACTCAGATGATGCTGGGGTTGCAGCTACTATACTAGCATCTGGTGACGGTGCAGCAGGTGGCGGAAAATTATCGTTTTTAACTGGAACTCCATCAAACCGAACAACAAGATTAACTATTCTTAGTGATGGAAACGTTGGCATCGGTACAGATTCCCCTGCGCCATTATACGATGGCTTACATATTTACGGTGGAAACCCTTCTATTAAAATAGAAGGTACAACTACTTCATCTTGGGAATTTATACACTTTAAACAACCTAGCTATGAGCGTCTTATTGGAATGAGAACTACAGGTGCTATTGTTATTAACAATGGTACTAATTTAGACGCTAACAATCAATTAGTAATTGATACCAATGGAAAAGTTGGCATCGGTGTTGATACACCATCACATTTGTTAGAAATTAAAAAATCTGATGCTACTATTTTTGATCCTGATAATATTCCAACAGATGGCAGCGGCGCTTCAATTCTTATTATCAATAACGACACAGCAAACGGGCCGTCATATTCTGGTATTAATATGCACACGTATGGTGCTAGTGCAAACGTAACACGTGGGTTTGTTGGTATTGTTAATGATGAAAACCCCGTTAACGGCGGATGGTCAGGCACACACGGACATTTATCATTTGGTATACGTGGCAGTAATTTTGGAAATGTTATTGAACGTGCAACATTAGATAGTGATGGTAACTTTACACTTAAAGGACAGGGTGCTATTAAAACAGAGCAAGTACGTCATAGCGTTCGTCCTACACTTAACTTGGACTTTGCTAACAGTAAAGAGTTAGATCCACGTATTATGTTTAGTCGTAATAGTGTTGCTACCTATACAAATCAGGACGGATATGTAACTGAAGCTAGAAAAAATACACCAAGATTTGACTATGATCCATTAACACAGGATTGTAAAGGTCTATATATGGAATCAGAAAGCATTAATATGTGTCCGTCATTTTCAGATCACAATAATTGGTCAGGAACAAGTAGTGCGTTTGTAGAGTATAATACAACAGATACATTATCACCAGCTGGTAAATTTGATGCTATTAAATTGTATCGAGGTGAAAGTGAAAATTATCAAACTTTTTCTACAACTAGTATTTCACTAGTAAGTGGCACTGAATATACGTTTAGTTGGTATGGAAAAGAAAATCCTGCCAATCCAGGAAAATGGTTTGTGCAATTTAATTTAGGAAGTTGGCAAAACATAACGTTTATATCTTCTCAATTTCCTTATAATACAGCAACTCAACGAACTACTGATGTTGGTAACGGTTGGTATAGATTTGAGTGGACATTCACAGCCGCTGGAACAGGTGCCCCTAGTTTCACAATCCATCCACATAGTAATGCAACACTAGCCGGAACAAGAGACGACTATCAATATTATTGGGGCGGCCAGTTAGAAGAAGGTAGTTTTGCGACATCATATATACCAACTCCACCTAATTATAGTGTTAGATCATCATCTGCAACATATTTTGATAATAACGGATCACTAAAATCAGCAGGAATAAATCAGCCTAGATACGGTTCTAAATATGATGGTCGTAAGTGGATAGATACTGGACTAATTTTAGAAAGTTCAACTACACAGTTATTTAATACTAGTGATGCATATGATTGGCCTAGTTATTGGCCTAGATATACAACGGAAAGAACGTCTGATTACTTTAATTGCGGCCAAGAGTTTACAAAAATTATTCCTGATAACACATCAAGTAGTAAAGTATATGACAAATATGAAGCATTACCCAGTACTGGAAAATATTGCTTTAGTTTCTTTGCTAAGGCAAGTGGTTACAAAAATATAAATGTGTATATGTCCCATAATACATATGGTGGAAATGCAACATTTGATTTGGAACAAGGTACAGTTTCAGTTGGATCTATGTATGCTGGTATAGAAGACTATGGTAATGGAATTTACAGGTGTTATATTTCTGATATTATCACACAAACAGGCGGACTAATACAGAGAGTACAAGTAAGAGATAATTCCAATCAAAGTACATATACAGGTGATGGGGTTAGTGGTGTCGAGCTATTTGGGATGCAGTTAGAGTCAGGACTTGTGCCAACATCTTTAATTTTTGGTCATGGTGATACTGATACTTACAGTCGTGCTGCAGACACAGTACATGATTTTATATCAAGAGCAAGAGCTAGTGACAACGCATATCTTACAGATATGTCATGGTTTAATGACAACAGTTCTACTGTATATCAAGAAGTAGCATTTAGAAAAGATGCATCAGGATTTCCTAGACTAGGCGGTTCATTAATTGGTAAGTCTGGTTATAATTTTGCAGATATTAGTGTATTCTATAGCGGTGGTGGCGGTGGTGCTGTTCAATCTACTATTAGAACTAACTCAAATGCACAGGCTACAGGTACTGTATTGAGTGCTGCTGATCATACTCTAGGTGAGTTTAATAAGTTTGCTACAACATGGAGTGGTAATGGTGATGACTTTGCTACCATATCAAATGGTTCATATGGTGATGGTTTAAAAACTGACAATTCTTACTTATTAGATGAGTATACAAAACTTGAGTTTTTTGCAGCGGCAAGTTATCAAGATAAAATGCCAATTGGACATATTAAAAAGTTTGTATATTATCCAGCAAGATTAACAAATGAAGAAATACAAGCACTAACGGAGAAAAACTAATGAGCAAATTAATAGGCACAAATCCAAATCAAGTACCAAGTAATGCGGATCTTGGTAGTGCTGCATTTATGGATAAAAAGGAATTTTTACTTAGTAAAGGTGGAAATTTAAATGCTATTAATAATATTATTAATGAAACTGCGGTAGATGTTTTTGTATATGATACGAAAAATGATAGTGATGGCGGTGCATGGAGACACCGTACACATCACACTAGCTGGTATAATGAAACACTAAACACTGATACAAGAGGAAGCCGTAAAGAGTTCCCCAGTGTTGCAGTAATTGTTGCAACTCAACAAGAAATTATAATTTATGATGCAGATGATTCAAATATGCCTATGTGGATGGTTTTTGATTATATTGATGGAGTTACTAATGGCACACAGTTGGTATCTGTAAGTGATTCAAGGTATTGGACCAGTGTATGCATGCTCAATGGAAGACTAGCTGCTGGTATGGGCAGACATACCACTACTGGCATGGGAATTGATCAGGCTGATTTTATACTAGATGGTGGTTGGAGAATTAGAACAGCTGGTGGTACTGATTACAAGGGCACATATAGAGGAAACATTGCACAAAGACGTGATACAACATATAATGGTGTTGTATTAGGCAATATAACAAATGAAACAATAATGGATATTGATATGAGAGTACTACCAGATGCTCCCGTCGATCCTTTGACAGGGATACACGTGCCTACTGTTGCTGTAGCTACTGAATCTGGTGTAAATGTATTAAGAGATACTAATAATGAAATATATAGTATTACTGAATCGGTTGGAACTACGGATTTTGTTAGAAGAGTAAGATTTTTAGATGATGAACGAATAGCATTTAATACTGATGATCCAGCTGGGTCAGCTAAATGGACAGTTATTAAAAATATACCACGATCTAACCAAACATATGGTTACTTGGATGAAAGTGATGTTCCGTATGTTAGTTATGCAGGCGGTGTAAGTAATGCAAGGATGTTATTAGGTCCTCCTTGGAATGGTGATGCGTCAACCCCTACTACTAGTTTTACAACCACAAACGGAAATGTTGTTCAAGGAACAGAAGCAGGAATTGGTATTGGTACTACACAAAAAATTGAAGACAATGCTATCAATAATAATATGGTAGCACAAATTACAAGTGAATACAATACTGGATGGATGGCTGGGCTATCTAAAATTGCAACATTAATGGACACTGATACAAGTCCAATACGATCCAGAGAGCAACTAACTGGAAACAATAGTAGTTTTACTAGCGGTTTAGGTGATTGGCAAGGATTTAATGCAACACTTTCTCAGGTTAATAATGCATTAAGAGTTGCTGATGCTGGCGGATATACAGCAGCATATTTGGCAGTAGATACTGAAGTAGGAAAACCTTATGTGTTCAGTGCTTATGTTAGTAATAACGGACAATGGGCGACTATTACTGCAAGTGAAAATGCACCAACAGGCTCAGCTTGGGGGTCATATGGTTATACTAGAACACAGTCCAATGGATTTTTTAGTTTTGCATTTACTGCAAATACTACAACGACATACTTGATGTTGGGGTCTGAAGGTGCAACTAGTACAGATTATGATAGTTTGAGTTTTCAAGAAGCGGTGCCTGATCGCAGTTATCTAAACGATGGGGTATCTGTATATGGTTCATTGTATAGAAATACAGTTGCATCAGGAGCAGAGTTAGTTTCTTACAGTGGGTTTAGTACAAACAATTTCTTGAAACAGAGATATAATAGTTCACTTAATTATGGCACAGACGATTTTCACTATAACATGTGGTTTAAATCTCCTGACACTTCACAAATGGGTGTTTTAATACACCGTTCTGCCACTGAAAGCGGAGACGGGACCTGGAATACTAGTGGTAGTATTGTTCAAATGGAATTTAATACTACAAATTTACGAGCTGGTATTTGGAACAATGCATTTGGTAGCACCAATGGATATATTGATGAGCCATATGCTACGTTTAAAAACGATGTATGGCATATGATTACATTATTGCGTCGTGGTGATCATGTAGAACTATTCCATAATGGTAAATTTTTAAATAGAGCAAAGGATACTAATATTGATCTTAACAATACTAGTGACACACAGTTATGGATAGGAAATAGACCTAATGTTGGAGACAGACCATTCAATGGTGAGATTGCACTACTTAAAAGTTCTAGATATGCGCCGACACCAGAGCAAATAGAAAAAATGTATAATGATGAAAAGAAATTTTTTGCAGACAATGCAAAGGCTACTATTTACGGAACAGATAGTAATGTCACAGCAGTATCATATGATGACAATTTAGATCAATTACACATAGGCACAAGTCAAGGACGCAGTGTATTTACAGACCTTGTAAGAATAGATAATACTACAGACCCAGTAAGTTCAACTATAAGTGCAAGAAACGGGGTAGTAGCAGAGGATTAAAAATGACAGTTAAAGTTACACAACCACAAAAAAATGTTAGAGAAGGATTAAGTAACACACCTAAAGTAAGTGCTACTGTTAGGCCTGCAGGGATTTTATCTGCATATAAAAACCTATTAGATAATTCAAGTTTTTTAATTAGTCAGCGTGGAGATTATGAAACAACTGCACAAGCAGTAGCAGGCGGCACCCCAACATTTGCTGTTGACAGGTGGTATACTTATGCTAATGGTTCTGACACAGAACAGCAAATTTTTAATGTTGTACTACCAAACGGACAGCACGCAAAAAGCCTTAGGACAACATTGACAGGAATTACTACTAATACTTGGTTACATCCAGGAACAAAAATAGAACCAGAACGCTGGATGAGAGGTCAATATATTACAGTTAGTGCTTGGATTAGAACTAACATTCCAGGGTACAGATGGAGAGTTTGTGATACTATTACTTGTGCTATGATAGGAGATCATATACCATCTGACGGTCAGTGGCATTATGTAACAGCAACACACTTGCTTCCTGAAGATATGGCACTGCATGAAGATGCAGTTACCAATAATATACAAATTCAACCAGGTTGGCAAGATTATGGTCAAAACTTAACACAGAACGTTTCATATATTGAATTTGCACAGCCACAGGCTGAAATAGGAAGAGAAGCAACACCGTTTGAGCATAGGCAATATCAGGACGATTGGACAAGATGTCAACGCTATTATCAAAGATTTGGCGCAACTGACATCGCAAGTGCAACAGACTATACAAACTTTGCAACTGCACACGGTACTAACTCAGCATGGTATGTTCCTATTGTTTTACCAGGCGGAAGAATGAGGATACCGCCATCATTAAGTTTTAGTGCAGCAAGTGACTTTAGAGTTACACTACAACATAGTGATTCTGATCCAGTTACTAGTATTGGATATGGATACAATAACCATACCAATCCAAATTTATCAGTACAAGCAGGTAGTAACGGAGCAAATAGAACTAGAATGTTTGGTTGGGGTGGCACTACTAGTGCTTGGCTAGCTTTTGATGCAGAATGGTTTTAATATAAAGGTATAACACATGTCAATAGAAAACGCAACTTTTTTTACAGCACCAGAACAAACTGAACCTAATAGTATTATGTGTACAATTGATGGTGCCACACATTGTATTCCTATAGATGTAACAAATGGAAAATATGGGTTAATACTTGATAAAATTATCAGAGATGGTGATGAATTTTTTAACGAACCGTTAACTACTCAAGTTTTACAGCATGTACAGGAAAGAATAGATAACCCTCCTTTATCATAAATCGATAAATAGTTGTATCAGACAACTAGGATAAATGCATGTCAAGTAAAGGTTATGAATTAGTTCAACTCGCCAAGAGTTTGGTGGTAGATGCCAATGGCACAATTACAGATTTAGATATAGATACTACTAATATTGAAGAGCTTGTCAATATTGACTTGGCAATTGCTCCTGAAGTATTGGAAATTCAAGTAGCGGCACCTGCTGCTGGTCAAGCAACTACTTGGTTATGGACTTGGGAACAAAGTACACTTCCATATGCAAGACGTACAATTACCAATTCACCAGAACTAAGCGTTCCTTTATATCTTCAGGGTACATATACTGTTAATAATTACGCAGCTTATGACATCTTTGATCAAATGACGCAAACCCATAGTTTGTATTTGAAATGGATTGACGGAGCAGGCACAGACAACCTTATAAGTTGGGCCACATCAACTGGTCCAGTTAGTGATACACATCCTGATATTAATGGCGGAAATGCAACTGACGTTCAAAGAATCAGTATCAGTGTTCCAAATAGTATTACACTACCTACATTAACTGCACCATCAGTTAGTTATACAGTAGTTAACAACGGAAGCGGTGCTTATACCTTTAGTGGTAGTGCAAGTGGTGATAACCCAAATATTGGTCCTTTCTATAGAGGTGGTACGTATACTATCAACATCACTGCTACAGGACATCCGTTCTATTTTACAACAGATAACGGAACTAATTTTAGTAGTGGTACTTATTTTGGTGAATATACTGATGGAGTAACTGGATCAAGAACAGATTCAGGAACTATCACATTTACAGTACCAAATGACGCACCTGATACACTTTATTATCAGTGCGGTAACCACTCAGCGATGCGTGGTGCAATTACTATTAAGGACTTAGCAGTTGAAACAAATATTAATGGTAATTATGTTGTTTATTTCCAACATACACAGGAAGGACACAAGACACCAGTTGAACTGAGACCAATTCCAAGTTTAGTTAATCAGATGTGTATCGTTTATGATGCTAGTGTAGGAAAGTTCGTTCCACAGGACTTGGCGACATATGTAGAAAACACACCAAGTTTTGAGAATAAGATCCGTGAAGTAGCTGGTACAGCGGAATTGGTTGTTGAAGATGGTAGTGCAGTTGTTGCTAAAGTTAACGTATATGCGGATAGCACTTACTTACCACTAGTTGGTAATAACGCAGGCGACCAGGCATTTGCGACGGATACAAATAAGTTGTACATTTGGGATGGTAGTGCATGGCAATTAGCAGGTGCTGCCAACACAGGTGAATTACCTGAAGGCACAAACTTATACTATACAGATGCTCGTGTAGATGCTAGGCTCGCAAGTGGCAATGTCGGTGACTTAGTAGTTGGTGGTGACCTAACCGTTAATGGTACAACTACAACTATCAACAGTGCTACGCTTACAGTAGATGATAAAAACATTGTGTTAGCAAGTGGTGCCACTGACTCAATAACTGCTGATGGTGCAGGTATCACGATTGATGGTGCGAATGCTACGTTGACTTGGAATGATGGCCAGTCCACTTTAGACTTTAATAAACCAGTTTCACTTAGAGGTTCTAGTGCTGATAGATATACTGGGCTTCATATCGTCAACACCACAAGCGCTGGTGGCACAGAATCCGCAATACAGTTTAGCGTAGTAGACCCTAGCAACAATGCATGTGACGTTAGATTGGTCGCTGAAAGAATTGGTGCAAATGCAGGTTCTGATTTTTACATAGAATCTACAGATTCTAACAATGATATTGTAAGAAGACTAACGATTGCTGAAAGTGGAAACGTTGGTATCGGCACTGATAGTCCTATTGTTCCGTTACAAGTTCAAGGTGATGGTTTTAATGCTGGTGGAAATACTTATCTTGTATCTGCATCCATTCAAGATAACACTAATTATCGTGGGGTCTACCTAGGATATGAATCGGATGAACAAAGAGGCTGGGTTCTTGGTGCTGGCACAAATTCAAATCTGTCTTTAGGAACATATACATCTGGGAATTCTATCAATCAGGCTCTGAATATAGATGCTAATGGTAATGTCGGAATTGGCACTGATAATCCGCTTTATAAACTAATCGTTAGTAACAACGGCGCAGAAGGATTAGAAATTGGATCTGGATATGCTGGTGGACGAAATCTTGTTCAGCACTACAATAGATCAACGAGTGCATACGTAAGGGCTGATAATTACGCAAGTCAACACAATTTATATGCGAATACAACTGAAATCGCTGAAGTAAATTCTGATGGCATTGACTTAAAAACTGGCTCGTATAAGAGCGCACAAGTCCGTCACAGCATTCGACCTACACTTAACTTAGACTTTGCTAATAGTAAACAACTTGATCCTCGCATTACATTCTATCGTGACAGTATAGCAACTTACTATGATAGCAAAGGTGTTCTACGTTACGCAAATTCAAATGAACCACGCTTTGATCACGATCCAGTTACTGGTAAGAGTAAGGGCTTGTTGATTGAAGAAGCGAGAACCAATTACGTTACTTTCAACCCAACGAATTATACTACAGTTGGATCAAACGCACCCTTAAAATTTAATGTAGAAATGTCTCCTAATGGTAAATTTGATGCACATTTAATTACTGGATCAGGTCAAGATACTAGACATAGTTTGCATCTAGGTCAACAAGGTTACCCATTAAATTCAGAGATGGCATTATCGATTTATGTAAAGCCATACGGTAATCACCGATATGTTTCATTGGAATCTGCATCATACTCAAATTGGACTACAGTGGGCACAAGAAGATTTGATTTAGTAACCAAAACTGCTCTTGACCCAGACTCAAAACTGGAAGAGGTTGGAAATGGTTGGATAAGACTTACAATGTTAGGAACAGTTACAAATGGAAATGTTTCTGCTAGAGGCTTCTATCTTAACTTAACTGATGATAGTTATACAACTAGTAGTGCTGATATACCGCTAACTGACGGCTGCTACTTCTGGAACCCTCAGGCTGAAATAGGGTCTTTTGCAACTTCACCCATACCAATAGATACACGCTTTACTTCACGTTCAAGCGTAGCAACATATCACGATGAGACTGGCATTCTTAGAACTGCACCTGATAACTCACCACGTTACGGCTACAAGTATGATGGTCGTAAGTGGGTAGAGACAGGATTGATTCTTGAGAGTGCGGCTACTAACCTTGTGTTAAATAGCACAATGAATTCAACTTATAATTGGTCTCCTAGTGCCGCAACTATTATAATAGGTGATTATGGGTTGAATCCCGATAATAGCCAAGGAAGCACTATGTTTGTTAGAACCAATCAAGCAGGCGGTGGTAAACATATACGACAAACATTTACGATACAACAAGCCGAAGATTACACCATAAGCGTTTATGCAAAACTACCAAGCGGCGGGTCTAATGCTTATGATTTTCTTTATCTACGCCTATATGATGTTACAAATACTACGTCTTTCCAAGCGTGGTTCAATATAGATACAGGAACAATAGGAACTGTTCAGAATGCGCATTCCGCTAATATAGAAGATGTCGGAAATGGTTGGTATAGATGTAGTGTGTCTGGAAAAACTACAACTTCATCAAACACTGGCACTATGCTATATGACTTGTTTGTTGCTGAAACTGATGGGCTTGAACCCAATCCTGGTGATAATTCGTCAGGCCTATTAATGTGGGGCGCACAACTAGAAACTGGTTTTGCGGCAACATCTTTCATTTACACTAATACAAGCAATGTAACCCGTTCAGCCGATGTTGCGTCAAGTGTTGCGTATACTAGACAAGACGATATTGCACAGATTACAGGTAACAACTTCAATAGTTTCTACAATCAAGATGAAGGCACTACATACATTGAAGCATATCCTGGTGCCAGCAGCGAACCACAATATGCGCCAACAACTTTTGCATATTGGGATGGTGTATCAACAGATGATAGAATCAATATGCGTTTTGCTGGAACTTTTGAAGCAGGAACACTTGAACTTCAAGGCGCTGTTGAATCGAATGATAGTGGATTAAACTCTTTCTACAATCCAACAACAACTGTAACTGGAACACGTGGAACACTCTTTAAGGGTGCTATATCAATGTCAGATAATAACTTCATTGCTACCTCGCAAGGAGATACTAACGTAGGAACACTTACAACATTACAAATGCCTTATGTGAAGCAATTGACGATTGGTTCAAGTTTCTCTAACTCTTATCAGTTAAATGGACATGTTAAAAAACTATCATATTATGACCAACAGTTAACAAGCGCAGAGCTACAAGCATTAACGGAGAATAACTAATGAGTAAATTAATAGGAACAAGTCCTAATCAAGTACCAAGTAATGCAGATTTAGGAACTGCGGCATTTATGGATGCCACAGACTTTTTAACTTCAAGAGGCTCTAGTTTAAGTGCTGTTAACGCTG
>Ga0181575_10001911_pt1 | contig 14883 bp, 14 predicted proteins | sample 101ome_23_FD_145599 | JGI IMG/M metagenome (GOLD analysis project Ga0181575, IMG submission 145599) | Coastal salt marsh microbial communities from the Groves Creek Marsh, Skidaway Island, Georgia - 101411CT metaG (spades assembly) | ecosystem: Environmental > Aquatic > Marine > Intertidal zone... | reverse complement strand
ATGCAGGCGCTATTGATGGCGTGACAATCGGCACTAACTCTGCGGTTACTGATCTTCGTGTTGATAACATTAAGGTCGATGGAAATACCATTTCGAGTACAAACACTAACGGCGATATTACTTTATCACCTAATGGTACGGGTTCAGTTGCTATTGCTGCTGCTTCAATTACAGGCGGAAGTGTTACTGGAATTACGGATATTGCTGTAGCAGACGGTGGAACTGGAGCATCCTCGGCTTCAGATGCACGAACTAATCTTGGAGTTGCTATTGGCTCAGATGTTCAAGCGTATGATGCGCAGCTTGCGGATATTGCAGGTTTAACCCCCACAGACAGTAATTTTATTGTCGGCGACGGCAGTAACTTTGTTACAGAAAGTGGTGCTACAGCGCGTACTTCACTAGGTTTAACCATCGGGACGGACGTACAAGCGTATGATGCGCAGCTTGCGGATATTGCAGGTTTAACCCCCACAGACAGTAATTTTATTGTCGGCAACGGCAGTAACTTTGTTACAGAAAGCGGTGCTACAGCACGTACTTCATTAGGGTTGACTATAGGCACAGATGTTCAAGCGTATTCAAGCGTTCTAGCCAACACTACAGCATCATTCACAACAGCAGATGAAACAAAATTAGATGGCATAGAAGCGAGCGCAGATGTGACAGATACAACAAATGTAACTGCCGCTGGCGCACTTATGGATAGCGAACTTTCTGATTTAGCATCTGTCAAGGCGATTAACCAAGGTCTTGCGACCACCGACAGTCCTACTTTTGTTACTGTCACAGCGACAGATTTCAACACCACTTCTGATGTAAGCCTTAAAACAAACATTAGCACTTTTGAAAATCCTTTAGATGTGCTAAGTTCCTTGCGCGGAGTTGCGTTTGATTGGATAGATAACGGTAAGTCAGAAATTGGTGTTATCGCGCAAGAAGTGGAAAAGGTTCTGCCTGAGTTGGTAAGCACAAACAAAGAGGGCATTAAGTCTGTTAAATATGGAAACCTTGTGGCGGTATTGATTGAGGCTGTTAAAGATCAGCAATCTCAAATCAACGAGCTAAAATCAAAACTTAGCTAATAGTGGAAGGACACGAAGATGGCTATTAAAGTAAGTGGCACAGAGGTTATAACCAACAACTCTGTTTTGCAGAATGTTACTGGACTAAAAACAGTGGGTGGTGAAAGCATCCTTGGTTCAGGTGATATATCTGCGGGTGGTGGAATTAGCTTAGATCCGTTTACGATAACTAATGGCAGCACCGGAAATACTGCTACTACTATCTCAAATACAGCGGGTGAGTTGTATTTTATGGCTGTTATACAGGGAAATTCCAATGCAAAAACAGGTGTTACGAACGTAAAAGTATTAGGTTTTACAGATTCATTTTCAAAACTTTCTGGTAATTTTAATGCGGCTGCTAGAGTAGTTACAAACACTAACTTTGGACTTGATTCTGGTGGGAGCGAAAGCAGTAACTCAAAATATCTTCTTAGAACTACAGGTACTTTTCAAATAAAGAAAGATGGCAACCAAAATACATCTTGGACTGTATGTAAAATAGCTTAATAGGGAGGAGAAGTGAGATGTATACTTATTTGGTTGATGAAAACGGCAGTATTCTTTTTCAAACTAACGATCCGAATTTTTTGGCTAACAATCCTACTTTAGTTGCAGAACGAAATGCTACAGTTGTAACTGATGAACGTTATTTAGATACAGCCACTTATGTTTATCGGGATGGTGCTTTTGTAGAAGACGCTGATTTAGTTCTTCAACAACAAGCGGCTATGGTTAGAGCGGAAAGGGATGATATTTTAACAAACCGTGTTGATCCTCTTGTATCAAATCCATTACGCTGGGCATCAATGACCACTGAGCAACAAAATGCTTGGTCGCAATATCGCACTGATTTACTGAATGTACCGCAGCAATCAGGATTCCCAAGTTCTGTAACGTGGCCCACTCAGCCATCCTAAAAAATGAAAAAAATGTTAGGATCTATGCTTGGCGCTTTCAGCAAATCGCCTCAAGTAAAATTTAGAACATCTAAAGCAAACTTTGAAGTTTTTTCACACCCAGTGAGAGCAAGTAAAAAAATGCCTGACTGGTTTAAAAAATGTCCACATGTGCAACCCGGTGAAGAAATAATGCACGGCACAGTAAGGAGATGTGTGCCATTTCTTGATGCTTTGTCTCATGGATACATTATACCTTTGTGGGCAGATTTGTTGGTTCAAGTATATCATCCTGTTGATTTATTTGATGGGAATGGCGATTTAATTGCATCAATCTTTCATGCAGACGATGAGCAAAAATTAATTAATGAAAAGGTTGTTGAAACAGGTCAGATTGTAAAAGGCGTTTCTCGACAAAAAGACAAAGTAGTTCAATTTAAGTTTCCATCTGATGTAATAGAAACTTATGATGGTCGAGAAGGACTGTCTATTGATTATCATAAAGAAAAACAAATAGCTTCAATGTTTTCTTTAAATCGTTATGAATTTGGTAAAACTGTTGGAAAATTTCATAGTCCTTGGGCTATTGAAACGGAAAAGGGATGGTCATGTCATTTCAAAAACCCGCCTGCTCAATATGATAGCAATATAGAAATTTTGGAAGGCGTTGTTGATACGGACGAGTACACACATAATGTAAATTTTCCTTTTATTTGGAAGGGCAATGAACTTGGTTCTTTCTTAATTCCCGCAGGAACACCCCTTATACAAGTAATTCCTTTTAAGCGATGTAAGACCAAATTAACGGTTGAGGTGCATAATCCACTTAATCAAGTAAAACAAAAACGTCTAAAAGAAGTTTATCATTTTGATGCATATAAAAAATTATTTTGGCATAAAAGAAAGATTGAATAATGTGTGTTTTGGTCGCAGTTTTCTGGGGCCAATCTTTTGCGTTAGGTCTTTATAAGGTTTGCGTTTACGATTGTGGGTATGACAGACCTTATTACATGTGGTACGATAAATCCTATAAGGTTTCGCCTTATTATACGTGTCCCATGAGGTTACATGACACATGATAGAAATAGGGGTTGCAATCGCTGGCGCACAAGCGGCCTATAATTTTTTGAAAAAAGGTGTCCAAGTTGGCCGAGATCTTCAGGATATGGGCCAACAATTACAGCAGTGGGCTAACTGCATGGCTGATATTGATCAGGCTGAGAAGATGGCGGAAAAACCACCGTGGTACAAACTATTGGGTGGTGGTGTGCAGGCACAGGCTATGGAAGTGTTCCTTGCAAGGAAGCAAGCACAAAGAATGCGCGATGAGTTGCGAGAGTTAATTAGCCATCCAGCTATATTAGGACCATCTCACTGGCAGGAGTTTTTGAGGATAGAAGCAGAGATCAGGAAGCAGAAACGTGAGCATGACTTTCGCAGAATGGAAATAAAGCAAAAGATAATGGAATGGGTGGCAGGAATATTACTGTTCATCATAGGAGTGGGGTGCCTCACAGGATTCGTGTGGCTCGCTAATGCTTGATCCCGTTGGAAATTTACCATTTGCAGTGGAGGCGCAGAGAGCGCGTGAAAGTATTGAAAACCACCAAGCGCAGCAGCAGGTGAAAAAAGATCATAACCGCGCTCACAAGCTCGCCAAAGCCCTTGAAAGGCAGCAGCTTGATTTAATATTGAGTTATGATAAGTTGGGCAAAGCTAATAGCGGCTTAAAGCCGCAGGGTAGCCTCATAGATATGGAGGTTTAACATGGTACAGATAACCGCAAATGCGATTGACCAATTAAAACTGCTTCCCCGCCTAGCCTTCCTTTGTCAGATTATTTTGACGTGGAAAGTATGTTTATGGTTTATGACTTTGCCTGACCCTACAACTCAACAAAGTGCATTTGTGTCATTGGTGACTGCCATGCTTTCAGCCAGCTTCGCGCTTTGGTTGGGTAAAGAGGCAAAGACGGATAGGAGCACATCATGATGACGCTTTTGGGAAGTCTTCTTGGATTTGGAACTTCTTTTTTGCCAGAGGTTCTTAACTACTTTAAAGCAAATCAACAGCATAAACACGATTTAGAAAAAATGCAGGTTGAAATGGACCTGATGTCAAAACGTGCGGAACTAAAACTTAATATGATGGACAAGGAAGCGGACATCAAAGAAGCGGAAGGGTTGTATAAACATGATAGTATGGATGCGGGAGGTTTTATTAACGCATTACGAGGTTCTGTCCGCCCTGTCATTACTTATTGTTTTTTTGGGCTTTTCGTTGCCATTAAAATAACGGCTCTGTTTGCTCTTATGGAGACAGGACATGACTTAGGTAGATCCCTATCTATTCTTTGGGATAGTGAAACCTCTGCGTTGTTTGCTGCTATTATGAGTTTTTGGTTTGGAAACAGGGCTTTATCAAAATACATGAAGGTAAAAGCGTAGTGGAGATGTGGCAGTGGATACTGCTTTTTAGCGCGGTAAGCCTTAACACGCTGGTAAATTGCTGGCGGTTATATTTGGAGAAAAAGAAATGAACAAGTACGAACGTATCGGAGGAATAGCGGCTCTTGCCGTCATAATATTAATTTGGGGTTTGTATAAACTAGCATTACTCCAAGCACTTTTTAATATAGGTGGGTGACTTATGCCATTCAAACTAAGCAGGCGCAGCCTTGATCGACTAGAGGGTGTTGATGAAAGGCTGCAAGCCGTAGCCAAACAAGCCATAACTCTTAGCAAGACCGATTTCGGTGTTATTCAAGGGATGAGAACCCTTGAACAGCAAAAAGAGTTGGTCGCAAAGGGTGCAAGCAAGACAATGAAATCTCTGCACCTTGAAGGCAAAGCTATGGACTGCATGGCCTTCATCAATGGCAGGGCAAGTTGGGAATTGTCGCTTTATGACGACATCGCTGATGCAATCAAACAGGCCGCGATTATTGTTGGGGTGCCTATCAGATGGGGTGCGGCTTGGCACATTGACGATATTCGTCGGTGGGATGGGACTATGGAAGAAGCCATGAATGCCTACATTGATTTGCGTCGATCACAAGGCAGGCGTCCATTTATAGATGGACCTCACTTTGAAATAAGAGAATAAATTGTTCGGGTTATTTTTTAAAAAAGGGATAACTCGAACAATTGTTAGCGTTACGATAGTGGCGTAAATTGAGTTTTTGTGTATAATCGCCTTAGTAGGAGTTTGCTGATGCCATTTACCAAGCTACAATTTCGCCCCGGCGTTAATAAGGAAACCACGTCATATGCGAATGAAGGTGGTTGGTTCGACACAGATAAAGTAAGATTTCGTTTTGGTTTTCCTGAGAAAATTGGTGGTTGGGTTAAAACTACAGACAAAGCATTTTTAGGAACTTGCCGCGCATTGCACCCTTGGGTTGCTTTGGACGGGTCAAACTATTTGGGCGTTGGAACGCATTTAAAATACTACATAGAAGAAGGTGGTGGATATAATGACATTACTCCCATTCGTTCAACAACTGGAGCAGGAGATGCAACATTTTCTGCAAGTGCAAACACTTTAAATGGTAATGTTGGCGCGGCTGATACGACAATTACTTTAACTTCTGGTAGTGGATTTCCCACATCTGGCAGAATTAAAATCAATAGTGAAATCATTACTTATGCTTTGAAATCGGGAAATGATTTAACAGGCTGCGTAAGAGGATTAAACGATACAGTGGCTGCATCACATACTTCTGGAGATGCTGTTTTGTGTGCTACTCTGATTGTGACAGACGCAAATCATGGCGCACTTGAAAATGACTTTGTTGCCTTTAGCAGTTCAACTGCATTGGGTGGTAACATTACTGCTGCGGTATTAGACCAAGAATATCAAATCACATCAATTATAGACACCAATAGTTATCAAATAGAGGCTCGTGCGGTTGCTGATATTGCAGACATCACAACAACTTCAGGGTTAAATCCTACGTTTGTTTTTGCATCTACTTCAGATTCAGGAAATGGTGGATCTTCTACTGTCGCAAATTATCAAATCAACACTGGATTAGATACCACACTCGTGGGTAACGGCTGGGGTGCTGGTACATGGGGTCGTGGCACATGGGGGTCTAGTGCATCTTTAACTGTTGCTGGTCAAACGTTGCGTATTTGGTCACATGACAACTTTGGTGAAGACCTAATCATTAACGTTCGTGATGGTGATATTTATTACTGGGACAAAACAAACGGTCTTTCAACTAGAGCACAAAAGCTATCTGGATTAGCTGGAGCGAACAAAGTTCCAACTGTGGCAAAGCAAGTGCTTGTATCTGATCGTGATCGTCACGTTATTGCTTTTGGTTGCGATCCAGAAACTGATCCGGGGGTTCAAGACCCGTTGCTCATACGGTTCTCTGACCAAGAAAATGTTACTGAATGGCAGTCTCTCGTGACCAATACGGCGGGTGATTTAAGAATTGGTTCAGGTTCTACAATTGTTGCAGCTATAGAGACACGTCAGCAGATTCTTGTTTTCACTGATGTATCGCTTCACGCGATGCAGTTTCTTGGTCCACCATTTACTTTTGGTATTAACGAAATATCCACCAATATAACCATTGCCAGCCCCCTTTCTGCGATTGCTGTGGAAGACAATGTATTTTGGATGGGTGCAGAAGAGTTTTACGTTTACGGTGGTGCGGTACAGCGCATTCCATGCTCTGTGCGTGATTATGTCTTTACGGACATAAACACAGATCAATTGGAAAAAGTAACCGCTTCATCTAATACTGCGTTTTCAGAAGTGACGTGGTTTTATCCATCTGCTTCAAGTAATGAAAATGATCGTTATGTGACTTACAACTATCAGCAGAAGATTTGGTATTACGGCACCATGCCGCGCACATGTTGGCTGGATCGTGGAGTGAATGCCGATCCTATTGCTGCCTCTCCTGATCATTATCTGTATTTCCACGAAGTAGGATTTGATGACGGAAGCACAAGTCCTGCAAGCGCCATAAATGCTCATATTGAATCTAGCCAAATGGACCTTGGAGAAGGCGAACAATTTGTGTTTATGCGCCGTATGATACCAGATTTGACGTTTAGAAACTCCACAAATCCAACGCCCAGTGCAACCATGACTTTAAAAGTTAGGAACTTTCCGGGTGGAAACTATCTTTCTTCTGACGCAAGCACGGTATCTAAAACTGCCTCAGTTCCGATTGAGCAGTTTACAGATCAGGTATTTGTTCGGCTTAGAGGGAGATCTTTTGCTTTTAGAATTGAAAGTGATGACACAGGTATCGGTTGGCGGCTCGGCTCACCTCGCGTTGATGTAAGGCCCGATGGGAGAAGGTAATGTCTCGAAACTTAAATCTTCCGTTTTTTCCCATTCCTCCAGTAGATTATGAGCAAAGATACTTTGCAGAAGTTGTACGTGCATATTCTACCTATCTATTAAACATGCAAAATCCGGGTGAAGGTCGTAATACATTTACTGTTTTCACAGAATTACAAACAGACGATAGTGGATTAGAGGTTGGCGCGGTGTTTAATCACGGTGGCTATTTAAAGGTAACAGAAGCAAACACACCACATGCTCGTGGGTCTGAAGGGACTGGCGGTGTTGGTACAGTAACGGTGACAATATCATGAGTGATACAATTATTACAATGCCAGATGGCTCTACTTGGAAGCCTTCTAGCAGCACAGATACAGTTAGTTGCGTGTCTTGTCCGAATGAGGTCGATACTCCTGCTGAGATCGCATCATATCCAGATGGCAACTGTCCAGACTGCGGCAACCCGTGGACGGGAAGTGAAAAAAGAAGTACAAATATTCGGGTTACGGCCCCAGAAGCTATTTCTGGATCGACACTCTAGTATTTTATACAAACATTTGGTAACTTAATGGCAATGGTCACGAGGTTTATATGATGCAAAACATGGCGAAGTACGGAAGAGGCGGCGACACAATGATGGCGCACGTTACTCCGGGCGAGATGGTTGTGCCTCAAAAGGTTTTGCAAAACAGCCCTCAAGTGGCTCGCGGTTTAGGTACAGCATTCAGAGATGTTGGCGCAGATCCAAGGCGTTATGTGGTTGGTTCAGGCCAAAATAGCATAAATCCAGTTACTGGAGAACGAGAGTTTTTCTTTGATAAAATTATTGGAGCATTATTTGGCGGTGGTGGAGGTAGCTTTTTTAGTAATCCAATGGTTCAAGGCGCTCTTGGAAATCTTGCAGTACAGGCCATTCGTGGCAAAAAACCCTCTTTGCGCGATGCACTAATTGGTAGTGCGATAGGTGGTGGGCTTGGCGCACTTAGTGGCACAGGCACAGGCATGGATTCTCTTGATGCCTTGTTAGGGGTTACAAAGGCTACGGGGGCTGCAACTAAAGGTGCGCCTCTCGTCGAACCCGGGATAGAATCAGCTTTAAAAGGTGGGCCTCAGAAAGTAGCTAGGGCAAAAGGTCTTTTGGGGTTAGGCGAAATATTTAACACTGACACCAAAAGTCCCATCGGGCGCATCTTAAATACCAAAGCAGGAGAGGCTTTGGCGTTCGGTCTTGGCTCTCAGTTGCTAGATTCTTTATTTACTGAAGAAGAAGATCCTGATCCATACGGCATGATGGAGCGTTTTAATCGACCATTTGGTCAGGGGCCAATAAGGTTGAGAGATGTAAGGCGACCAAATAGAACAGCGCGTGAGTTGCAAACTATGTACGCCAACAAAGGTGGGCCTGCAAACTTCCCAAGGCGCAATGGTGGTATAGATCCAAGCGAGGGATCTGGCACAAAAGATGATGTCCCTGCTATGCTGACGGCAGGTGAGTTTGTCATGACGCGAGATGCAGTAAAAGGTGCGGGAAATGGAGACTTGAATAAAGGTATTCAACGAATGTACGGCGTAATGGATAACCTAGAGAGGATGGCCTGATGTCAGATACGATTACACAGATTCAGGCTAGGCCCAGATATATACAAGATATTGATGAAGCTCTTCTCGCTAGAATATTTGGAACCCCTGCTGAAGAAGATATACTTGATCCAGAAACTGGAGAGGTAATTACTCCTGCTGGTACATTAATGGGTGGTCTTATTGACCGTGAAGACCTTTTTAATATCCCCGGATATAGCCAAGCTGGTAGTCCTATTCAAGATGCTGTAGCAGGCACGTTTGCCACCCCAGAACAGCGTCAAGAATTTATGGATCGCTATCAAACGTATTTTACAGATGATCAGGGAATTGCAAGATTTTTGCCAGAAGCGGGAGATGCTTTAAGAACTGGTTTAGGTACAATTACGGATGCTATAGGCGATTACTTTCCAGACGCTAGATCTTATATAGACGCTGGTCGTGGTCCCGTAGATGCTGAAAGCATTTACAATAGACAACTTGAAGATGCCAAGCAAAGAGCCGATGCTTCTACTGGAGAATTTGCTGCTAGAGATAGAGCAGGTGAGCTTTTTGGGGAAGCTCGTGCAACTATCGGGGGCGGTCTTGGAGAATTTGAGCAAGATCCTTTTGCATACGAACAAGCTCGTAAGCGCATTGAATCAGGTCAAGGAGGATTTGGTGTTGATGAAGATGCATTGCGGCGTGGCACTGATCGTTTTGAACTTTCAGGTGAATTAGGCCGCGCTAGGAATCGTGTGACAGAAGCAGGCGAGGGGGAGTTCGGTGCGCGTGAAGCATTTGAACGCGGTACTGGTCGTGCTTTTGAGCTTGCAGAAGAAGGGTTGGGTCGCTTCGATCCGGGTGCAAGAATTGAAAGTTTTATGGACCCGTACAAGGAGCAGGTTATTGATGCTGCTATGAAGCGCATTGATCGTGAGGGCGCACAGCGCCGTCAAGCGGGTGCAGCAAAAGCAATCGGCGCAGGCGCATTTGGTGGATCTCGTGCAGGTGTGCAAGCGGCTGAAACTGAAAGAGCCATTGAAGAAACAAAACAAAGCACAATCGCTAACCTTCTGTCTCAAGGTTTTGATAAGTCTATGGCAAATGCGATTGCTACAGATGAAGCGGCTCGCAAACGTGCTTTGCAAGCGTCTGGACTTACAGGTCAGCTTGGTGCGACTGGTACATCATTAGAGGCAAGAGCATTTGAGGATGCTGCAAAGCGCGGTTTAGCTGCTGCAACTACAGGGGCAGGTTTGTCACAAACTGAAGAACAGCTTCTTTCAAAATCATTTGAGGATCAGCAACGCAGAACAATGAGCGCAGAACAGCAGATCAATGCTGCTAAACAGAAGGCTTATGAGGATGCAAGGGCGCGTGGCCTAACAGGTGCGCAGTTAGAGTCTGCTATTGCTCAAGCTGAAGAAGGCGCTCGACAGAAGGCTTTTGAAGATTCTTCCAGACGCCAATTGTCAGGTGGTGCCGCGCTTGGTGATCTTGGAAAATCTCAGCTAGGCGCAGAGGCGTCCTCTTTTGAGGCTCAACAGCAAAGAATGGCAAAGGCCGCAGATATGTATCGCAGCATGGGCTTATCTGCTGCGGATGCTGAGACTAAAGCACAGCAAGACGAAATGAAGCGTAGCTTAGAAGCTGGTCGCTTAATGGGTGGTCTTGGTCAAACAGTTGGTGCACTTGGTGGCGCACAAGCAGATATAGGCAAGGGCCTTGGTGCTTTGGCTGGAACCTCTGCTGATATTGGTCGCGTGTACGCAGGTATGGCTCCTGCGGATCTTGGCTTTATGTATGAGCTAGGTGGTAAAGAGCGTCAATACGGTCAGCAAGAGTTAGACATGCTGCGTCAAAATGAATTGTTAAAAACACAGCAAGCACTTGCGCCATATAGCTACGGTCAGACGTTCTTGACTGGATCGCCATCTGCATCAATGTATGGGCAGTTTACACAACAACCATCGTCAGCACCGAATCCGTTTATATCGGGCGTAGGGGCTTATGCGGGTCTTCAGGGCTTGTACAAACAAAGTTGATAGGGAAATTAAATGACTGATACTTTTGGATTGGGAAGTCTTTTTCAAGAAGAGGGTCCGGGTCGCACAGGTGCGCCTAGACTTTTGCCAGTTATAGACGCGCCCCCTTTTATTAGAAAAGTTGATGATGACCGCTCATTTGGAGATTATTTTCAATCAGACAAAAACGTAATTGATAGAGTTAAAGATTATTTTGAACCCGAGTATGAACAAGGATCGTTTGGTAGTTTTCAGCGTGATGATGATCGTATTGTTCGGTTTGGCTTGCCTGAAGAGTTTTCTCAAACAGAAATCTTACGCGCACTTGAAGACATAAAAAGTTCTCCCACAGGTAGCACTCTTGCTGACCGTAGGGATGTAACTGAGGTTGCGAAACGTCTTGAAGGGTTGCCTGAAAATGATCCTATTTTTGCGGGAAGTCCTCTTGATGCTTTATCGGCTGATATTGATAAAACACTTGCCGATTTAAAAACGACTCCATCTCCATCCGCAGAGGAAGTCATTGACAAAAAAATGGATATGGATGCTTCAACTCCAAGTCTAACGCAAGATAAAATTGAAAGCGCGGCTATGGCTGCGTTTAACGATTACCTAGAAGCGGCTCGTGGCGCGGGTCCAGACGCACCACAGGTCAAAGACCTTGATGACTATAAGAAGCAGTTCGCTGAGGCCACAGGCATTGACATTAGCGGCAAGGTAGACAAGAGCCATGCACTGATGACATTTGGTCTTGCGTTAATGCAGAACAAAGCTGGTCGAGGGTTTAACGTCGGTAAGATGCTTGCATCCGTTGGTGAGGCTGGCACTGCGGCTCTTCCTGCGCTTCAAAAGGCAAAGGCGCAAGCTCGTAACGATGCTATTGCAGCGGGTAAATATGCATTAGAAGCAAGATCGGCTGATGAAGCCAAAGCAGCGGCTGCGCGTGAAAAAGCTATGGAGCGCACTGATTATTTTGTTGTTCCTAAGTCCGATGACGTGAAAGGCTTCCTTGCAGGATTGGGTGAAGGGCGTGGTCGCCTTGAATCACTAAGCAAGTACGAGGTTGATAAGCTACTTAAAAATCCAGAATTTGCTAAAAAGTTTGACATTTTGCCCGGGTCAACGTGGGGTACTGTTGTTGCAGAAGCGTTAAAAACACCTGATGGTTCTGCACTTTGGGATGACAAAGTTCAATCACGTAGCCTTATTCCAGCAATAACCGAACCATTGCTCGAAATAGACATTTCTTATGGTAAGCCCGGGACCACAACTGAAGGTCAGTACGTTGTTAGAGACGCACAGCAAATCAGGGTTGCTGAAGATCAATTGGCTCGTATGAGTCGTGACCTAAGAAAAGCAAAGCAAGAATTTATTGATCTTGGTATTTTGACAGGCGGTGAAAGAAACATTTTTACTTACGGGATTGATAAGCTAAATAGCTTGGCAAGAGTCGCTGGCATTGAATTTGGCTCTGAAGCTACTGAAACTGATAAAATAAACATGATCTTAAAGCGTTTGCAGGTAAAAAATGCCGCAGACATTTTAGGAGAGGCGGGTAAAACAATTTCAGACGGTGATCGCGCTTTGGTTGCTGAAATTGTAGGTGATATTAAGGCTGGTAGTGATATTCGCTTAATCCGTGAGAAAACTCAAAAACTATTTAATGACATAATCGGAAATACTGAGCAAAATATTCTTCAAGGATTACAAAATCTAAGTAGATATTCTGGCAGGGATTATGGGTTAAATTCTGATCAGCCCATGAGCGATGAAGAATACGAGGAGCTACTTCGATATAGAAAAGGCAACGCATAAAGATGGATGATAGAATAGAACTTGAACTTTATCGCGGCATCAAGTCTGGAGCCTTTAATGACCGACAGCAATTAGATGCATATCGTGCTATAAAGTCAAACGCCAGTAATGAAGATGTAGCTAATCTTTTATCTGCCTTGAAGTTTTCAAACCTTGAAACAGGAAAAGACTTGAAAACGTTAGTTGATGAAAGACAAGGCCGTGACCGTGAGAACTTTGACTATGAAACAGGTGCAGATGGTCGCTTGCGTTCACTTATGTCTTTTGGCGAAACAGATAAAGATCGTGAAGCCATCTTAGAAAGCCTCGTTGGTGCAGACGGATATGTTCGGGATGCGGCTGGTCGTCTTGCATTGACTGAAGAGGGTCAGAAGGCTCGTGGCATGGAGCCAGTCGGGAAGAACGTTGTGATTGAGGACGAAGGGTTCTCTATGCGCGACATCTCTGACTTTGCTGGCATTCTTCCAGAAACAATCGGGTCTGTCGGTGGCGCTATTGCTGGTGGTGGTCTGACGTTCGGCGTAGGCTCTATCGCTGGTGCTGGCGCTGGTGCAGCAGCCGGGCAAGCAGTTGAAGAAGCACTCGAACAAATGTTCGGAGTACAAACCCAAACACTGGGCGAAGTTGCCCGGGACGTAGCAGTTGAAGGCGCTATCGGTGCTGGCGGGGAAATTATCGGTGCAGCAGTCGTTGGCGCAGGGCGCAGCATAATTGGCGCTGGCAGGGGTCTTAGTCGCCGCGCTATGGTTGGTCGTGGTGCAGCAGATGAACTTGCAGACGCTCGACTAACGCAGGCAGAAGGGTTGCTTGAACGTAACTACATCCCAAGCCTAGAATTTGTGGGCGCACCTCGTCCATTTGCTTACGGTCAGAAGTTCGCAGAGAACGCAGGTAAGGTTAATAAACGTATCGACAACAATTTGCGCGTAGCGTTGGATAAAAAAGAAGAGTTCTTATCTCAGATTGTAGGCGATCCAGTTGAGCAGCTTGGCGAAGACATCATGTGGTATGCGCCTAGCCAGTTCGCAAAGCTAGAACGCGCACGTAACATTGCCCAATCAGAATACTTAAAAGCCGTAGACGATAGCATTAGTCTGTTAAGCAAGTCTATTGATGAAGGCGTTGATTTAAACAAAGAATCGCTTGGTCGAATAACAAAAGCATTTAATGCATTTGATCAAGGCGCAAAGAAAAACTTCACGGCTGTTGATGACATGTTGTCGCAAATTCAAAAGCCAATCACCATTAACGGTCAGACTGTCGTAAAAGAAGGCGGTCAGTTAAAACTGTTTGATATTCGTAGTTTGCGTGGCGACATGCAAAATTACATGGCAGAGATGCGTAATCTCGCAGACCCCGCTGCACAACAAATCGACGTGTTTATGCGCTTGGCACAGGATGGCAATAAGATGTCATTTTCTGACATGGCTATATTGCGCAAAGGCATTAACGATACCCTGTACTTTGGTGGACCCATTTCTACAAAGGCGGCAAACGTACTAGACGGCATGCGAACACAGATTGACGACATGATGGATGGCGTTAACATTCTTGATGATATTCGTGTGGGTACAGGTCAGCTAACACCTGATGAGAAAAACATACTTAAAGCAGCAGCAAAGCAACGTAATTTTGCTATAAGCGATTATCGCAAAGGTATGCAGCGGTTTGAGAAGTTGTCCGACTTTGGTATTATTCGTAATGTTAAAGATCTAAAAGAATTAGATGGCTATGGTCCAAAAGCTATTGCTGATCAGTTTTTTAATAGAATTGTTCGGGATGATTCCCCGGATCGTATTAAAGCTGTTTTAGAAGTTGCAGAGAAGCCGAACGAACTACGCGATATGCTGGCTCGTCGCTACATTGACGATGCGCTGGAGACTGCTGGTCGTGATCCCTTGAATCCAGAAGTGTTCAACGGCAAGTCTTTTGCCAGCCGTATTAGTAAGCTGAAGTCTTCTGGTCCAGAATTGTTCGGGAACGAATGGGGTGAAGTCCAGCGGCTCGCAAAAGTTATTGGTCGCTCTAGTGGTAAGAAGAATCTAACGCTAGAGCAGATCGAACGTGTTGCTGACGACAGCTTGGGCGGTTCTATTGCTGATAAAATGCGTAACATTAAGGCGGCTCAAGATGAGTTTGACTTAATGAGCCGTGGGCCGACAGGTAAATTAAAAGATACATCTATGACGTTTGACGAGGCTGTGAAAGAAA
>Ga0181575_10001906_pt1 | contig 14904 bp, 10 predicted proteins | sample 101ome_23_FD_145599 | JGI IMG/M metagenome (GOLD analysis project Ga0181575, IMG submission 145599) | Coastal salt marsh microbial communities from the Groves Creek Marsh, Skidaway Island, Georgia - 101411CT metaG (spades assembly) | ecosystem: Environmental > Aquatic > Marine > Intertidal zone... | reverse complement strand
CATTCTCACCGCCGGCACGCCTTCGACTTGCGCGTTCTCCAACGCCTGCAGTTCCGTCTCTGGCACAGCCATTCCTTGCTTTTTAAAAAACAAACCCGCCTCGTACGCCTTTCTATCCGCCACAACCACCTCACAAATCGGTAACCAATCGCTCAATACCGCGATCGGCGCCGCATCTGCCTCTTTCGGCGCGTGTCGAATGCTCAACACGTACTCGCGCGAGCTCTCCCGACCCATTTCATTCACAATCTTCTCGTACGCCCGTCCCTGATCGCTCACCAATCCTCGGGCTTTCGTCGCCGCCGCTTTTCGCGCTTTATCACGCGCCGCTTTCGCTTGTTTCGGGTCCATCGTTTTCGTCGCCGCCGCCGCTTGTTTCGCTTCAGCCTTCTTCTTCTTTTTCGACGCCGCCATCGTCATCGCATCCCCACGTCGTCGTCCGTTATTATTATTCGTATTATTCATCGTCATTCGCGAGAGCGCGGACGCGAGCGTCATCGCGCCCGTCGTCGTCGTCGTCATCGGTGTTCTCGAGTCTCCGTGAGAGGTCGTTCGCGCGCGCGCGTCGCGCTCGTTGTGACGCGAGCGCAAGCCCCCACTGAAATTCCGCCGCCGCCCTCTTCGAGTAAGTTTCGTATTAAAGATTGTTTTCATGCTATTTAATGTAATTTTAAGCATCCGTCGGTTCGGTTCACCGACTCGCGTTAGTGCGCGCCGCCGCCGTGACCGTTCGTCGACGGACCACCGCCGGGGGCGCCGCCCCCGTTGGATCCGCGACCAGATCGATGGATGGCGACGCGACGGGGTGGACGGGAGGAGGTGGTGGAGGAGGAGGTTCCTGACCGACGAAGGCGCGTCGAATCGGCGGCGCCGGCGTTTCCGCCCGCGCCGTTGGAAGAGGAATGACTGGATGATCGAGAGGAACGCGCGCCCGAGGCGTGCGTAGTGGAGGCTCGATGGGAGGATGGATGCTGGGCCCGACCACTACCGTGACGGGAGCCGGCACCGCCGGCGTTGTGTTGGTGATGGTGATGGTCGCCCGCGTCGGCTTCGTGATGGTGGTGGTCTTCCACGACGACGAGTTTGGGCGTCGTCTTGCGCGGTCCAGCGAAGAGAACGGAGCGATCGCCCTTGGCGGAATCATACGCATCCGGGGATTCTCTTCGTCGCACGTTAAAGACGAAGAAATCGCTCGCGGCAACGACTCTGTTGTCCCCCTTGGCTTGGATGGCTTCATTGACGAGCGTGTCGACGTGCATTCGCTCGCCTAGCTCGACATCCTCGTCGATCGAGTCCCCGTCGAGCTCAGGAAGCATCATATCCGCGCAGTCGTCCTCTTCATCCACGGTCGCGCCGAAATCTTCCGTCGCGTTTGCGTCGTCGCGATCGCCCTGAAACCCGCCGGCGTAGCGATTGGAAAAGTGCGTGAGGATGAGCGAACGCGCGCGAATGTTCGCCGCAAATTCGCCCGCCATGGTGGCGGTCGAGTGACCCTTAAACAACGCTTCGGTTGTCTTTTCCGTGTTAAACGTGGATTCGTGCACGAGCGCATCCGCGCCTCGACCGAGCTGAAGCATTGCGCTGCTGTTGCACGTGTCTCCCAGGAGCACCAAACGCCTACCTGGTCTGTCGTCGCCAATAACATCCTCGGGATTGATGACGACGCCGTTTGCCGTCTCTACAGATTTTCCCTCTTTCAGCTGCCTGTACTCTCGACCGGGCGGGAGTCCCATCGCCATGGCTTTATCCGCGTCTAATCGCCCCGGTTGATCGCACTCGTCCACGATGTAACCGAAACACGGCACTGGATGCCGAAGCGGCGTCGCTCGCACGCACAATTCGCCGTCGTTGTACACCGTCCACACCGGTAATCTCCCGCTCGCACCGAGCTCTGTCCACGCCCGCTCATCCTTAAAGTGCGGTGCCGGTTCCGCCTCGTTATCTGGAGAGTACTCGCCCATGAAAATCTTCCCTCTCGGATCGACAGAGGTGTGCGGCGCCGTCGGCGCTCCGCCCACTCTCGACGAGTGTCTCAACTCGGTCACCACGAGCGGCATTCCCAACACCGATCTCGACCACGTAATCGAGCTGTAAATGAATTGCCGGATCCCAGGAGGACCGATGATGTGTAACGGCTCGGCCTTTGTCCTGTGCGCCTTTGAGTGCGCCGTTCGCGTTCCGCTGATTGCGCAAATCAACCCGGGTAAACCGAAAATGTGATCCCCGTGCATGTGCGTCACGAAAATCTTTGATATCTTTGCATACTTGAGCTGCGACCGCATCAACTGGTGCTGCGTCGCCTCCCCGCAATCAAACAACCATATCTCGTTCTCCAACCTCAGCGCCAGGCTCGAGACGTTTCTCGTAAAGCTTGGCGCCCCGCTCGAAGTTCCCAAAAACGTCAACTCGACGCCGCTAAAATTTGAGTTGCGCTCTCGCTCAATCTCATTCCCACCAGCCACCGCGTCGCGCGTCTTTGAATTGAATATCGTCTGCTGAAACGACGACGACGACGACGACGACGTCTTCGTTTCCTCGTTGGCTCGACTCGAGGGCCCCTCTTCGGTCTCGCTCATTCCCTCGCCCGTTTCCTCGTCCTTCACCGCCGCCGCACCGACACCCATCGCGTCGTACATCGCCACTAAATCCGCCTTGAGTTTCCCCTTGATCTCCTCCTCCTTCGCCCCGGCGTTTCGAAGCGCTTCGCGCAGCTCGGCGACGCGCAGTTTGTTCGCGCCGCCACCGCCAGCCGTTGCCGATGCTGAAGCGCCGACGACGACGCGCATCGGCCGCCGCCGACGACGACGACACTGACGATCGGTGTGAACGACGACGACGCCATCCCGCGCGGGATAACGACGACTCGTCGACGCGCTCGTCGTCGCGCACCGCATGTCGCGTTGACGCTGAGGAGTCGTTGAGTGCCGCCTCAGACGTCGGTGCGTCGACGAGTCGAGTCGACGAGTCGAGACGAGCGAACGGAGGGGGCGATAATAAATAGAAAAGAAACAGTCTCGCGTCGCGACGTTTAAACGAACGATTCCGTCGTCGACGGGCGGAGGTACCGGTGCTAACGAAGGGATTTTCGTTCAAGTTTTGAATTGAAATCAAAATGACGTCGTTATCGATGCGCGATTTTATCGGTGGCGCGCGCGCCGGAGGACGACGACGTCAACCCGAAAACGTCGAAGAGGATGACGACGATTCTTTCGTTCGAACGGCGACGAAGAAGGGCGGTGGTGAACCGACAAAGACGACGGTCGGGGCGGTCATTCGAAGTTTGGACGCGCGGGTGCGTCGGTTGGAGTACGAAGCGCGAAGAGACGCCGAAGCGAGAAATAAGACGCAAACCGCAGTCGAGGCGCTGTCGACGTCGGTGGAAACCCTGTCGAGCGCTTTACGCGACTGTGTTCTAGAGGTTCGTGAAGATCACGCGGCGTGGGGGCGGGAGAGAGAGGAGCTGAGACGGGGCGTGGAGGACGCCGCGAGACACGTAAATGCGCTGGCGGAACGCGCGACGGAGAGGGCAAAGGATGCGGAACGCGCGAGAAAAGAGACGACGGCGATCGATGGACGGGTGAGTGAGGCGTTAAAGTACGTACGGGAGGTGCGGGATGAGTTTTTACGGTCGGAGAGGGTGATTAAGGAGGCGAAAGACGCGGTGAAGGAGCTGGAATTGAGAGACGAGAGACGCGAACGCACGCTGGTTGAGTTGGAATCTCGCGCGAAACGAGCGGATGAAACGCTCCGGGACGAGCTTGAAACGGTGCGACAAGAAACCTCGAGAGCGGAGACTGCCATCGCGCGGATGGAGGAGATTGGAGGTCTCGCGGAAGACCTCAGAGAGCTCGCGAAATGGAGTAAGCGCACCGCAGAGTATCAAAACAGAAGATTGGCGTCGCTCGAGCGCGCAAACGCTGATTCGACGACGAAGGAGGGCGCAAGGCGCGATCTCGATCTCGTGGCGACGATACAATCTACGGCGTTAGCGATGAGGCAACAACAGACGAGGTTGGCGGCTGTGGAGGAACGCGGCGAGGCAAGAGCGAAGCGCGAAGCGGCAATCGTCGCCGACGTGCGAGTCGTCAAGCGCGCACTTGGCGAACACCACGGAGTGCTCGCGAGAGTGTGCGACGCGTTCGATGCCGCGCTCGCGATAGATATCAAAGCCGCGGCTCCGACGTCAAGCGCGTTTATGAAGACTTCTCTAGGTGAACATTATTGATATGGATATCTACTTGTGCTGTAGTAACAATATACTGTACTGCGTAGGCTTGACGCTACACTCTCTCGTTCTTTTAGACCAACGACACGCGTTCCGCGCGACCTTCAGCGGTGCGGCGACGCATGCGTTCGTGCACTGCGCCTTGAATTTTTGAGAACGTAAGTGTACCAACCACGATGGCAGCCAGCGCGGCGTACGGCGTGATGGCCACGACGTCTGACGCAGCGGTGAAGCCAGCAGATTCTGCGGCGCTGCCGAGTCGAGCCAGCTTCATCCAGGCTTTGCCCAGTGTGCGTCTCTTTTCCGGTTTCGCGTCAAACTCGTGCACGCCGGAGGCATCGCCGTCATTGTCGTCGCTTTCGGAGACACTGGCCTGGAGCGCTCGAACGGCGTGCATGTCTTCGTGGGCGACGCCGAGACCAGCTTCTCGCGACGTCATGATTGCGTCGCGAACGGCGCCGCGAGACAATCCGACGGGAGCCGTGATATGATCGTGCGGAACGGAACCCAAAACTGCAGCGCACGACTCCATGCATGTACCAAAGACGAAATTTTGCGATGCGAGTCTGGTTCCATCGCCGACGACCCGGTTCCTCCAGTTACCCCATTGGATGCGCGAGCACGTGTTTGACAAACCCGGCGCAGCGGTTTCCCCGTACGTTCTCTGCCACATTTCCTTACCTTGCGTGATGCCTGAATCGTAGACGTGATTGTCATTGGCATCCGCGAGTACAAAGGCGTATGCCACGTCTCGACTCGAGCCTGAGATGGTCAAGGCGTACGTGCACGTACCCCAATAGTTATTTCCATCCCGGCCGACGACGGGGTGCATTTCAATGGCGCTTGAGTACGGCCAAGTGAGACGGCCGCCGAGCGGGGAGCGTTCAGATGATAATTTAACCTTGACCAAGTCGTCGCGATGCAGCGGCTCGTGGAGGTACTCGAAATCCGTGCCCTCTTCGGCTTCTCTCGTGCTCGTGTTATTCAGAGTATACTCGAGAATGTTTGAGGGAATGCACTCCGTGCTGACGTAGTAGCACGGAGGCGGCACAACCATACACGGATTCGTAATCGGACAGCTCGGATGCTTCTTCGTTGAAGTGGTAATCGCGTCATGAATGCCTTGCAGTTCACTCAACGCGTCGTTTGCCGGGCAGTGCACATCATCGTTATCGCACGACCACAGAGCTCCGACGGGGCCTTGAACGTCGAGTGTCGTTCGAGAACCAGCGCACGTGGCTTGGCATCTGCGCCCGACGCTGTAGTGCCACTGGCCGGCGTAAGTGCTCAACCTGTAATAGTGGCCTTTCTTAATGTACGTCGGTATGGTCATGTCTGTTACGACGTCGTCGAAATCACTCGCCAACGGAACTGTCAAGATTGGAATCGTCGTGTGGTCGTTTCTGTGACCATACTCTGGAACTGAGTACGCGTCGGCGACGAAGTCGTAAAACTCGACCAATTCAAACGGTTCGTGTTCCACGTACTGCGGAACGCTCGCCAACGGCACAAATGGAGGATAGTGCGGCGGCGCTGGCGGGCTCGGCTGCGGCGGGCTCGGCTGCGGCGGGCTCGGCTGCGGCGGGCTCGGCTGCGGCGGACTCGGCTGCGGCGGACTCGGCTGCGGCGGACTCGGCTGCGGCGGCGTGCCGATGCCTTGACCGAGGCTCGAGAACACGGCGTTGTTATGCGTGAGATAAGCCGCTTCGGCGTCGGTGTTGAACTGCGCCAAATCAGTCTGTGCAACTTGGACGTCCGCGCTTGTGTACGTGAAAAACGAGTAACCATTCGCCGCCTTCCAAGCGTCAATCGCCGCGGACACAGCTGCGTCGTGTGCCGTCTTGGCTGTATTGTTGACGTCGTTGTTGAATGCGTCGATGTTCGCCTCCGCCGTGGCGTACGTCAGAGTTTGGCTGCAAATGTAAGTATTCGCCGCACATTGGTCCGTCTTCCACGCGTTGAGCGCCGCTGAAGTGAAGCGGTCCTTGACGAGGGTGTTCAAATTGCTCACGGCGGCAGTACTTGTCACCGCGTTTCGCTCTGGAACGCTGACAGTGTAAGAATTCGCCGATGCCCAGGTGGCGACGCGATTCTTTTGCGTAGTCCAGTAATGCGTGTCGTACGCCGAAGCGAGCGCGGCATTGTACCCGGCGAGATCGTCCACAACTTGCTGAATGGTCCACGAAGGCGCGTACGAAGTCGCGCCATTTGAAGCCAAGAATGCATCCAAGCCAACTTGTTCGTCGTCTCGCAGCGCCGCGTGTTGCGCCAGGGCGAGCTGCGTGAAACGCGTCGTCCACTCGTTTGTCACCGAAGTGAGAGTTAAACCTTGCTTGTAACGCTGCTCGTGTTTGCTGTACGTGCTTCCTTGGTTGAGCAAACGGAAAAACTTGTAGAGAATATCCTTGGTGTCTTGCGCAATGTTGGCGTCGCTAATGCTGTGCGTATTCAGCCACGTCGTCAGGGTGCGTTGCACGCGCGCGTTGATCATCAAAAATCCCGCGTAACGCATATCCATCTGGAACGTCGTCGTATCATCCGGATTACCGATACCGTTCGCGGGTCGGGAAACCGGCGCTGACATCCACGGGCACTGGTACGTAAACCGCAGCGGTCCAAAATAGTTCGGAGAGTACTGCTGATAGTTGATTGAGGCGTCGTCATCCGCCCCCGTGAGCGTACACGCTTGATAGTCCGGATCTGATCCGTAGTTTGTGCTCACGTACGTGTCAAACGCAGAGGTAAACCTCGGCAAGTTGAACGGATTCATGATATCCGCTTGATAGTCCGTGTACACCTCATTCATCCTGATCCCTGGACACTTATAACCCTGGCCCCGGGGCATGTCCAAGCACCCCGGGTGCGGGATTCGCGAGTCGTCCTGGTGCGTGTACGCCCCATCCGCGAGCATCACGCCCACGAGCGGCGTTGCGATCATCATCACGATCATCATCACGAGCGTCGTCGTCGTCGTCCTCGTCGTCGTCATCGTCAACGTGTTCGACCGCGTCGCGCGTCGCGCGCGACCGCGCGCGTCGAACACGTCGGCATCGGCGTCGCGACGACGTAACACCATCTTCTTTGCGTTCGACTGTTCGACAGCAGTCTTCGGCCAGTCAGTCAGTCAGTCACGGACGACGGACGAACGGACGGCGGGTACTTCCGTAAAGCGCGAACGACGGCGCGAACGACGGCGCGAACGACGGCTTCGGCGGCGTCGATGGCGCGAACGGCGGCGTCGGCGTGTGAGGACGGTCATCGCGATGCATCGCGCTGGGTGTTGAAACACTTCTGGGTATCACGACTTTGTATACTGTTTACTCACACATAAAAGGATATTACATACTACAAGTATTTTATGGCTGTATGTGTACTATGAATCAATAAAAAATAAAACAGTACATCCTATGATACACGGTACAGTATGATACACGGTACGAACACGACGCGACCGGCGCGACTGGCGCGAGCGCGAGCGCGTCGCGAGCGGTCCTAAAGCTTGGACGCGCCGACGCCGGCGGCGTGCGCCGACGGCGCGGTGGCGCCCGCGCCGACGGGTAAAAACTTTGTGTGCCTCCCCGTCGCGATGACGCCCCCGTCGTCGACGCGAGTGATGACGCAGTCCATCCACGCGAGCGTCTTGCCCGTCTTGACGACGTCGCACCTCACCGAAACCCGGGCCCCTCGCTCCGCGGGGGCGACGTACGAACAACTGAGGTCGGTCGATACCCCGCCGCGGGTCTCGTTCGTCGAGAGCAACGCCGCCGTGGTGAGCACGTCGACGAGCGTCGCGATGGCGCCGCCGTGAAGGGTTCCAAAGGCGTTGGTGAGCTCGGGCGTGACTTCGAGTTCGCACTCGAACCGACCCGGTTTCGGCACGCGGGCGTTGGCGCATCGCCGGAGCGGCGCGGCGTCGTACCCGTTCCGCGCGATCGCTTCGGTGAGGAACCGTTCCGCGAGCGTCGGCATGTCGAGCCGCGCTTTGCGTCGGGTTTTGCCGACAAACTTTTTCTAATCCATCTTCATCGGACGACGCGAGAGAACAGAACAACGAATGCTGCACCGCTCGACGACGTCGATGCTTCGCGCGTTGGCGCGACGACGACGCGTCGACGACGTGCATCGATCGTCCACCGGTGTCTCCGCGGTCGGTGCGCGGATCATCGGCGGCGATGACGGGGAAATGGGTTGCTCGTCGTCGTCACTTTTGTTGAGGTTTTCATCTTCGTCAACTTCAACGACGCCGCCGCGACGCGGCGGTGAGGGAGAAGAAGACGGAGAAAACAGTAACCGAGTCGTCTACGTCGCGGCGTTGGGGGACACGGTGCGCAAGGTGAAGCTCTTATCGCTCGCGTCGCTCGGAGCGACGTGCGCGGGGTGTCCGCTCTTTCTCGAGATGTCGCAACCGGAAATGCTTTTAGAGGCGAAAATGGCTGTCAGCGCGACGGTGATTGGGTTCGGGTCGTTCACCACGGCGCTTTTGCAGTGGTTCATATCGCCGTACGTCAAGACGATGCGGATCGATGCGAAGGATGGGACGGTGGTGGCGAAGAAGTTTTCGTGGAACGCGCGCGAGTACGAGACGCGGTTTGAGCGAGAAGCGATGCGAGAGGCGGAGAGTTCGAGGCCTTTGGTGTCGTGGGAGGCGAATGGGGGTTATTATTACGTTGAAATGGGTGGGGTTCCGAGACGGATGTACGACGAGTTGGATTTAGGGCGGTTTGATGATCAAGCCAAGGCGGAAGCCGCCGCCGAGGCGATGGCGGATGAAGACGACGAGGACGAGTTACGATGAAAAGAAGGTGGTAGTGTAAACGTAGAATTCTTCTAAATACAAATTGTTGTGTAGTACGCGTTGGTTCTGTTCTTTCCCTCGTGCTGCTAAGTTGCGCCGCGTCGCGCGCGTTTCGCCGGGCTCGTCTCCGCCGGCGCGTCCTCCGCCTTCGTCTTCGCTCCGCGTCCGCTTCGTCGAACGCCGCCATCCTCAGTCTTCACCGCCGCCGCCGCCCCCTTGGCTCGTCTCGCCGCTGCACTACCACCACCGCTCGTCGTCGTTTTCTTCTTCGGTACAGCGCGCGCGAGAACGATGGATCCTTTTTTCGCGCCGCCGACGGCTCGATCGAGCACCACGGCGCCTCTGTAGTGCCACTCTTGTTCGTCTTCGTTCCAAAACGTCTCAAACGGTTCACCAGAGAGCGCGCACGTCTTCTGAGACTCGTCCGCGGGGACACTCACGCTTTCATCGACATCATCTCTCGCGGTGTCGTCCGCAGATCCAGCCTTGTCGTCGCCACCGCCGCCACCACCAAAGAAACTCGCAGCGACTTCCTCCGCCATGGTTTGCAAACCTTTCAACCAAGCCGCGGCGTCGACAAACCATTTCCTGCTCACCTTGCCCTCCTTGCGCCGACGCCGACGTGCATGGAGCCAATCCATGTGCGCGTCGAGCGCGGCGCGATCGATGAATCGCCTACCAGTCTGTGAGCACTGAAAAGGACGCTCAGAGTACAAGGATCGCACGACGGCTTCGCGACGCACGTTGAGCTCGCCAAGATCCTTCTTTGGATCGAAATCAGCCGTCAGCGGCGGCACCTCGCCCGGTTGCGCACGACTCACGGACGCGGACGGTGCGGTGCTAGCTGCGGACGCGCCCTTGGCTTCGAGGGAGGCGATAAGGGCGGAGAGATCGCCGCCGCTACCGCTCTGAAGCATGTTGGCGAGCATGTGGCCGCCCGCGGCGCCAGTGAGCGCGGGCGGAGGCGGCGGCGCCGCCTGCGCGTACCCACCGTGCTGCGCGTATTGTGGTTGAATGAGCGGTGGCGCTTGTGCGGCGTATCCCGTCCACTGTTGCGCCGGTGGTGCCCACTGCGGCGGCGGCGCGGCGGCGATCGGCGCTTGCCATTGTTGCTGCGCCGAAGCTGGAGCCGCCGGCGGCGCGAGGTACTCGTCGATTTCATCTAAAACACTCGAGGGAAACACGCTTTTCCAAGTTCCAAAGAGACGAACCATGCTCTTCTTTTGCGTCGCGTCCACTTTCGCGTACGCGGTGAGAAAGAGATCGCTCAATCCCTCGGAGAAACATCTGACAAAGGGTCCTCTAAGATTTTTCACCACGCTATCTAACAAGTAAAATCCGCACAGCTTATTCTTTGGCGGCAACTCTCTGATGTGCGCCCGAATCAACGTCGCCACGGTTCGCGCGCGCCCTACATCCTTACCAGCAATCTCTCCGGCTAATATGGTGAGAGAATTGATGATTGGTTTGCTGTTCAACACGAGTTCCGTCAGCGCCGACGCATACTCGTCAAACTCTTCTCCGCTCGTCGCCATCTTTCTCTCTCGCAAATCAATCACACGCGCGCGTCGACGCAGCAGCAGCGAGCACAAGAAGAACGTGAAACGTCGAGAACAGACAAGAGACACACACGGCAACGGCGAGACTAACAGTTCTGTATCTGTATTGACTGAAAGAATTGTTCTTCGAAACAAATAATTCCTGCGTTTTCCTCCCGAGCGGACAATCGGCGTGGACAAGCCCGAACGATTCTAAACCGACCGCCGACGTGGGCTATGCGGAATCACAGAGGTCTCTAAGATGGAACCTCTCGTACACGCGTCGGACTCTCGACGTTGAGTCGATCACTCAGTGAATGAAAGATCTCAAAAAATGACGCAAACAGCGCGCGTTCTCTACCGCGCCTCGTCGGGTTTGCGTACACGACTCGACGCGCGACGTCCCAAAGACCGTCTTTCGTTCGCTCGTGCGCGTTCGCTCGTGCGCGTTCGCGGACGACGTCGCGTCTCAGAGTGATGCTTCAAAGTCACTAGGGTTGGACTTCAAGTGTGGATTTGACTTGCGACGAGCGTCGCAGATTACAACGATGAATGATGGCTAGTGTGCTACACGGATATCGACGCCGATTCGTGATACCCGAATCACCGACGTTTCTTTCGCGCGGATTTCGCGCGGATTTCGGCGGCGTCAACGGCGGCGGCGCGCGTTTCGTTCGCCGGCGTCTTTGACTCTCCGAGCGTCGTCGCCGGCCCAAACTCCGGATGATCCCCTGGTAAAGCCTCCTTGAGAAGATCGACGCGTCGAAAAGTTCTAGAATCCATCCTATCTGTGTACAAGACACCGTTGAGATGGTCGAGCTCGTGCTGCAAGATTCTCGCTTGCCATCCGGTGGCTTCAAAATCGACGACGGAACCGTCCGCGCCGAGACCTTGACACCGCACGCGCAAATGTCTGCGCACCACGGCGCGGTATCCCGCAACGGAGAGACACCCTTCAAAGAAACTCGCCGATAAATCCCCGATCGGGGTCAAGACAGGATTGATGATAACCTTGACGGCGAACGGTTCGCGCTTTTGCAGTTTACGTTCCTCCTCCGACACGTCCGACATACCTTCCGCCGTGTCCTCCAAAACAATCACTCTCAACCGCGTCCCGAGCTGCGGCGCCGCCAACCCAACCCCTCTCGCCCGACACACGCTCACCATTTCGCTGATGAGCTCTTGAACATCCCCGTCGTCGATCCGTTTCGGGTCCACTTCCTTTGCCACGTCGCGCAGCGGCGGCGCGCCCGCCTGCAGCACCTCCCTTCGCCCGCGCGCCGCGTTCATCAGGTTTCCGAACGCGTTCAGCGGTTTCTCCTTCCACGTTCCATCGCGTTCGGATTCACCGTACGCCCGCGTCCGCGTCGTCGTCGCACCGCGTCGGCGCGTCTCGGCGCTCCCGCTCCTGAAACCAAAATCCGCTCCAACTCTACCGAGACTACGACGACGCCCCTCGCGCCGCGCCCTCGACGACGATGAGGTAACGCACGACGGTCGCGGCGTCGACGCCGTCGTCGTCGTCGTCGTCGTCGTCGTTCCGCGCATCGCTCGAACGTCGCGCGCGCGGGACTACGAGACATCCAATCCATCCACCCACGGATGTGTGGTCGCCCATCATTTAAACCCTACATACTGTATACACATACAATTACAAAACCCTAAGTACTCCCCGCAGATCCAAAGAGCGCCGCTGGAGATCGCCGAGGTTGCGCATCGTCAGACGCCGGCGCGCGCGCGCACTCGCGATGTCTGGCGGATCGCACCGACGAAACTCGCGATCACCCCCGCGCCGAGCCGGGGCGAACGCCGGCGCGGGCGCGGCGGCGGCGGCGCCACCGCCACCACCGCCGGGAATGCAAACGCAGCAGCGCCCGAACGCGGGTTGGGGTCGAGGCGCGTCGCGAGGCGGGTCCGCGTCGACGCCGGGAATCGCGCCGCCGCCGGGAATGCGAGGCGGGGCGACGGCGACGCCGCCGCCGGGAATCGCGCCGCCGCCGGGGATGAGCCCGATGGGTCGAAACGCGCCGAACCCGCCGCAGGGCGGGGCGAACAGACGACCGAGCATGTTTGACTACGCCGCGCGAGGACAACAAGGACACGGTTCTGGTGTTTCTTCGCCGGCGTACCCGCCGGTACCGACGATGGGACGAACGAACGCGACGCCGAGACCTGGGTTTGATGTCGCGCCGCCGCCTGGGATGGGGGAACAGTCGCAGCAACAGAGACCGCGGCCGAGTTTGCTGGCGAGCGTGCGAACGAACGCTCGACCGAGTTTGTTGAGTCAGCAGAGACCGCCGGCGGTGATGATTGAACCGCCGACGCATCAGGGATCGGGAATGACGACGTCAACGACGGCGACGAGCGGGTTGGAGAGCGGGGAGTTGATGCCGACGCCGGGTGGAGGCGCGACGCCGACGCCGACGAGCGACGCGAACACGCCAAAGAAGAGAAAGTTGGGCGGGTGGGGTCAAGCGTTGGCAAGGTCGAAGACGCCGACGACGGCGATGGGGACGGATGCGCCGAGTGCGTTGCGTGAGGAAACGACGCCGGCGACGACGCCAAAGACGGCGGATCGGGGAGGGTGGGGCCAGGCGATGGCTCGCGCGCAGCAGAGCGCGCCGGCGACGACGGAACGCACCGTTGCGATTGAGACGCCGAGCGTCGATCCGGACGCGGTTAAAAAGGCGAGAGCAGCGGAGCAGAGACTCAAGGTGACGAAGGAGGCGCTGCTCGGTCAGATGGAACGCGTGGATGGCGAAGTGGCGAGCTTGGAGAAGGAGCTCGAGGCGTTGAAGAATTCCGCAGAGGAAGAAAAGCACGGCGCCGCGCTGGATTCTAAAGATGAGCTCTCTCGACACAGAAAGGAAACGGAAGCGCTGAGACTTCGGTTGTCCAACGCCGAGCGTGCGGCGGCTCGCGCCCAGGAGTACGCAGCGAATAAACTGCGCGAGGCGGCGACCATGGCGCGAGAAACGGGGACGAATAGATCGAGAAAGGCTTCCGCGGAGGTACAGGCTTTGAACAGACGCGCCGCGAGCGAGGCGGCGAAATCCATCAAAACCATGATGGATCGTCAAGGTACTCGCATTAAGCACGTCGAGGCTGACTTTAAGCACAACAAAAAGTTGGCGGCGGATGCGGTGAAGCGCGTCAAGACGGAGTTTGGATTGGAGTTGGCCAAGGATGTCAAGCTGGTGGATTTCAACGCCATTGTCGCGCGCGAGGTTGAGCACGCCAAGACGCCGTACATGATAGAGGTCGCACGCAAAGTGAAGGAGGTTTTACAGAAGCGTAAAGACGCCGTTTCCGCGCGCAACTACACCAACGCTCTCGCGTACATTAAGCAACGCGAGATTTGGCGCGTTAAGATGGTTCGCGAGGCGAACGACGCGTTGGCCAAGGATTTCGTCGGCGGCAAGAAAACCTTCACCCCCGGATCTCGCGCGAGCGGGCGCAACCGTTCGTCCAACGATCTCGGCGGCGTCGCGCGTTCCGAGTACGAAGAGATGCAAATCATCAAGTCGCTTCAGCGCAAGGAGGAGCTTCGTCACATGACCACCATCCCCGACATGGTGCTCGACCCGCAGCAGTTGCGATGGGAAATCTTTGACAGTCGGAACAACCTCGTCGAGGACCCCGTGGCGGAGCGCGATCGTATCAACCTCATCCGTCCATGGACGAAGGCGGAGAAGAAAATCTTTCACGAAAAGTTCAACTCGTACGGTAAAAACTTTCGTCGCATCGCCGAGCATTTGGAAGGCAGAGATACGGGCGACTGCGTCATGTACTATTACAAGTTTCAAAAGACGGACGAAGGCTTCCGAGGTCGCCGTCGCGCCGCCGCTAAGAAGCGTCGCGCGTACGCCGAGGCTCAGCGCCAACGCGCGTTTGACCCAGCCACCATCGAAGCGCAGCGCGAGGAACGTTCGGCGCCCACCGCCGAGGCTCGCCTCGAGCGCGCCGCGCTCGCCGCCGCCGCCAAAGCCGCCAAGGCCAAAGCCCGCGCCGAAAAGGCCAAAGCCAAGGCGGCTCGCGACGCCGAGGAGGCGAAAAAGAACGCCGATAAACCTCCGAGCAAAGGCCCCGAATGGACCGACATGGAAAAGACCAAGTTCGTCTCTGGTTTGCTCCAGTACGGCAAAGACTTCGTCGCCATTAGCTCCACCATTCGCACCCGTTCCCTCGACGCCGTGAAACAGTTTTACGTCGACAACCGCGAGGCCATGGACCTCGATTCCCTCGTCGGCGGCGGGTGACAATCGACGACGGAAACGCCGATAGCGAATTGTTCTCAGTGTACAGAAAAAACTCTTTGTTTGACACAAAAATCTGATAGTGCCCCA
>Ga0181575_10001893_pt1 | contig 14962 bp, 15 predicted proteins | sample 101ome_23_FD_145599 | JGI IMG/M metagenome (GOLD analysis project Ga0181575, IMG submission 145599) | Coastal salt marsh microbial communities from the Groves Creek Marsh, Skidaway Island, Georgia - 101411CT metaG (spades assembly) | ecosystem: Environmental > Aquatic > Marine > Intertidal zone... | reverse complement strand
AACGGGAGGAAGAATGCCTTGACGAGTGTCGCGAGGATGGCGACTCGCTCTGCGTCGGTAGGGCGTCTGCGGCCGGTTTGTGAAACAGCACGCCAGACCAGCCGCGACTTGGTTTCCAGTTTATCGGGCAGTGTTGCGTAGTAGGGTGGCAGCAATAGTGCAAAGGCGATGACCCAGTAAAGGAACAGATCCTGGTCAGCAACCCGGAACCACGGCCAGACATGGGTGGATGAAAAGAATCCCTGATAGTAGGGGTTGTACAGGTAATAAAAGTACACCAGGCCAATGATGGCCATCGTGCTGATGTAGTTGCCAGCCAGCCTCGGAAGGGATGCCTTCATACCTGCTCTGATCGAGTTTTAATGCGGCATCATACCGTGCGCACCCTGCGATACCTACCGGTTACCCGCGGTCATTAAGGGGTGTGTTCGAGCTGCGGCAGACGCAGCAAAAGAATGACTCCGAGGCTGCCAACGATACTGGCGACGGCGGCGAGGGGAACCAGGCCGAGCGTGATAAAGGGTGCGAGCAGTGCAGTACCTCCGGCGACGATCAGGAACACGCTCAGCATGACCAGCGCGGCACCGCGGGCATTGTCATCCCCGGACGCCAGGATGGCGAGATAAAATCCAGGCGGCCCGCGCAGACCAATACCAATGTTCACGAACGCAAACAGAAACCAGATTATTTCGGGTTCCGGATGCCAGCGTGAGGCGTAGGCCAGTATGGCCAGGCAGCCCGCCGCCGTCAGTGAAGTGCCAAGCAGGATGGTGTTCTCGCTACCCAGCCTGTCGACGATGCGATGGACGAGGTTTGTAGTCATGATGAACAGCGAGATGCCGATAATCTGCATCGTGATGAAGTCCGTCAGGTTGCCGCCCATGGTTACCGTCATTACCGTGGGTGCACCAAACACGAAAATCAGCAGGGCGCCGAGCGCGCAGGCCTGGCTTAATGCGTAGCGCTGAAAAACCGGGTCCCTGATCAACGCCAGATAGCTGCCAGCGCCTCGATGCTGTGCGCTCGCGGGCAGGCTCGCGGGCAGCCAGATCAGTGCCAATACCAGTGCCAGCGCACAGGTAACGTAGAAGGAGGATATCCAGCCAAACTTTAGCAGCAGCCAGGCACCGGCGACGGGCGCCAGCGCCGGAACGACGGATTCGATGCTTCCCATCAGTCCCAGCGCTCGCAGCGCCTGTCTGTCATCAAACAGAGCACGGATCATGCCGGGCGCGAAGACTGCAGGTGCTGCCGCCATAAAACCCTGCAGCAGACGAACCAGCGAGAGCGCATTGATGGTCGTGCACATGGTCGCCAGGAAGGAAAAGCATGCATAGCCGAGCAGGGCCATGATTAAGAGCCGTTTCTGGTCAAATCGTGCGCCCAATTCCCCGAAGACCAAAAGGCCGATGGCTGTGCCCGCGGTAAAAGTTGCCAGCACCAGCTGGGCCTCGGCGAGGTTACCTTCGAGTGCATCCGGCAGTCCGGGGATCGCCGGTAATACGAGGTCTGTACCGGCAAGCCCGATCACAGTGCCCGCGACGATGAGGGAAAACAGCAGGGATCTTTGCATCAATTGAGGTGCGGTGTGCTGCGGGGTTGAAGATGAGCGTGGATCATAGCAACTTGGCGGATGGGTGTAGAATGGCGAAAAACAGGATCGTGACGTGACGGAATTTTCGAAAGTAATCGGACGCAAGGAAGTGCTGGCACTTTCGTTCGGCGCCATGATTGGTTGGAGCTGGGTGCTGCTGACGGGGGACTGGCTGCTGCGGGCCGGGACGGGGGGCACAGCCATTGCTTTCATCATTGGTGGTGTTGCTGTCATCCTGATCAGCCTGACCTATGCTGAGATGGCCTCGGCCATGCCCCGTGTCGGTGGTGAGCATGTCTATACCTACCGGGCACTGGGTTACACGCCATCGTTTATTACCAGCTGGGCCATCGTGATGGCTTATGTCAACGTTTGCGTGTTTGAGTCGGCAGCGCTGCCGACCGCAATGGAGTACCTGTTCCCGGACTTGAAGATGGGGTATCTCTACTCGATCGAGGGTGCTGATGTTTACACCAGCATGGTGGCCATCGGCATTGTCGGGGCTGTCGTTATGACGGCTATTAACTACGTTGGGATCCGCTTTGCTGCTTTTGTTCAAACCCTGGTGACGTCTCTGGTGCTCGCTGCAGGTGCATTTCTACTGCTGGGTGCGCTCGGCTATGACCTGCAGTCAGAACCGGCGCCGCTCATCCGCGGTGGCGTTGGCGGCATGCTTACCGTGCTTATTATGGTGCCCGCTCTGATGGTGGGTTTCGATGTGATTCCCCAGTCAGCAGAGGAAATCAACCTGCCACAGGATCAGATTGGCCGGCTGATTGTGGTCTCAGTCTGCATGGCGGTTGCCTGGTACATTGCCATCACTTTTGCGGTGGGCCTGTCTCTGGGTGACGGTGAGCTCGAAGGCAGTGGTGCGGCAACCGCTGACGCAATGAGTCGCGTCTGGAACTCGGACACTGCCGGTGCGCTGATGATCCTCGCAGGTATTGGTGGCATCCTGACGAGCTGGAATGCCTTTATTATTGGCGGCAGTCGGGTGCTGTTTGCGCTGGCGGAATCCGGCATGATCCCTGGTATCTTCAGTCGGCTGCACCCGCGCTACAAGACGCCTTATGTTGCGATCTTGTTCATCGGAGTGCTTTCCTGTATCTCGCCTTTCTTTGGTAGAACGGTGCTGGTTTGGCTGGTAGATGCAGGCAGTTTCATGGTGGTGGTGGCTTATGGCTTTGTCGCCTTTGCTTTTATCAGGCTGCGGCAAAAGGAGCCGGACCTCGAGCGTCCTTTTAAGGTGCGTCATGGCATGCTGGTCGGTTACCTCGCTTTGGTGATGTCGTTCCTGCTTGGCCTCCTGTACCTGCCGTTCAGTCCGTCTGCACTGCTCTGGCCACAGGAATGGATCGTCGTGCTGGCAGGCGCGCTTATCGGCCTTGTGTTCTATCTCACAGCCAGATCGAAAGGATCAGCGTCAGTAGAAAGCAGAAGCTGAAGTCGCGCCAGCTTTTTAGAGGCGTCGAGCCATGCAGTATCAGGCGCCAAGCAAATCCAGCGCAGTCTGCTTCGCCCACTTGTAATCCGCCTTGCCGTTCGGCGCGCGCTGAACATGGTCGACGATGAGGACATGCTTTGGTGATTTATAGCCAGCGAGTTTCGTGTGGCAGTGATTGATCAGGTCGTTCTCCGCGGCATCTTCCGCTTTGAGTGACACGACTGCGGCGACTTTCTCGCCAAAGCGTTCATCGGGTACGCCGACCACCAGGCAATCTTCGACGAGGTCATGACTCTTGAGCGCTTCCTCAACTTCTTCCGGGAAAACCTTCTCCCCGGCGGTATTGATACACATAGAGCCCCGACCGAGCAGGTTTAAAGAGCCATCCGCTTCCACGGTGGCGAAGTCACCCGGGAAGACCCAGCGTTGCCCGTCGATCTCGCGGACGGTCTTGGCAGTTTTCTCAGGGTCCTTGTAATAGCCCAGCATCGCGCTCTGGGTGCCGACCATACCCATTTCAGCGGAACCGGGCAGCACTTCGCGGTCGTCGTCGGTAAAAACCTTGACGTTATCGCCGAGCTGGAACTTGGCTGTCGGTGAAGATGCCTCTTTCGTAGAAACCGAAGCTCCCATGCTGCCTTCGCTGGAGCCGATGGCATCGAACAGCATCATGTCATTGTGCTCAAGCAGTCCATCCTTGATTTCCTGCGACCACATGACGCCGGAAGAGATCATCAGATTGAGACTGGAGAGATCGTAAGGTGTGCCGGCATCGCGGGCCTTGTTGAGCGCAGCCAGCATGGGCCTGGCGAAGGCGTCTCCGACGATGGTGACCTGGGTAGCCCTGTGCTTCTCGACTTCCCGCCACATCTGGTCAGGGTCCAGCCCCAGGTGATTAACCGTGATGACCGCACCACCTGCCAGGTTGGCAAGCATGCCACCGAGCCAGATGCCGGTGCCGTGCATTAGAGGACAGCACACCAGACTCACGGGCAGGGCATCATTGTTGGCTGACGTGGTCACAATGCGCTGCAGTTCTTCGATGGTTTCCGGCACAGAGCCTCCCGTGATTGCGCCAAGACCGGCCATGCCGACGCAGAGTTCACCGTTGCTGTACATCACCCCCTTGGGCATGCCCGTTGTCCCGCCGGTGTACAGCATGTACAGATCGCCCATTGATCGATCAATGCGGGGCATCGGGTCGGTGCTCTCAATCAGCGACTCGTAGTCCACTGCGCCCTCGACCAGTGGGCTGCCTGAGCTATCATCTACCTGAATCAGGCAGCGGACCTGTTCGAGCCGGTCTCTAATCGCTGCGATCCGGTCGGCGTAAGTTCCCTGGTAGACGATGGCTTCGGCATCGGCGTTGTTCAGCAGGTAGACGAGCTCATCTTCTTGATAGCGGTAGTTGACGTTGATCGGGCAACCGCGGATTTTCATGATGCCGTGGTGCGCCTCAAGATACTCATTACTGTTGTGCAGGTAGATGCCCACCTTGCTGTCGATGGACAGACCTGCATTCGAAAGGTGCTGTGCCAGCCGCGCCGCCCGATCATCGTATTCCGCCCAGGTTCGGCTGACGTCACCGCAGATGAGGGCTGTTTTTTCACCAATCGTATCGGCAATGGCTTCATAGGCAGTCGCAAAATGCCAGGGTGTCATGGTCTTCTCCTCTTTACACTGAGTTTAGGGCGTGGCTGGCGAGCTTACGTGCGGCGTCGACGTCGACCTCGGTCATATTGATGTCCGCGGCAAGGCGATGCATGAAGTCCACCTCACGATCATGGATGTGACCGTCGGCGTGGGCGACCATCCAGAGCTTTTCAAGAATGAAACGCTTGTCGCTGTCAGAGAACTGCTCGTTCACGAGGCGGGTGATAACGCTGAGGTATTCCTCGGCGCTGGCGCTGTCGGCGAAGGTCAGCAGTCGCTCTATGGTGTGCTGCGTAATATCGAAAGCGTCTTGCAATATCTGGGTGACGGCCTCGCGTTCACGCGGGTCTTCATCCATATCTGCTTTTGAGCAGGCAATCATCAGCGAAGCAGCAGCGTACTTGAACTCGATGCCGTCACGCTGCAGTACGTCGCGACCGTTGGGACGCATGTAGATGTCGAAGAAAGTCTCGAAGTTCATGTTAATGCCAGCATTTCATCAGCGGATGGCAACCGGGTTGATCACAGCCTGCACTGAACCAACAAAGCGGGGTTGACCCAGTACAAACAGAAATTCATGGACACCGTCTTGTGCGAGTGCCCGTGTGTCCATGTTCTCGAGTATATAAACGCCGTTCTTTGCCAGCAGCTCCGGGTGAACCGGGAACTGTTCGCCTTCTATCTCCGCCGGCAGGACTTCCAGTGCCCAGGTGTCAGCGCCGACGGCAACAACGCCTTGCTGCGCCAGGTATTTCGCGCCGTCGACACCCAGACCAGGCTGACCAGACATAAATCGCACCGGATCGGTATCAGACAGGTTCAGCCACCCGGTGTGGAACAGCACGACATCGCCCGCTTCAATGTTGATGCCCTGGGCGTTCGCTGCGGCCTTGATCTCCTTGCTGTTGAAAGCCTTGCCCGCAGGCAGCATGTCCTCGCCGAAATAGGCGGTCATATCAAGCAGAACACCGCGAGAGACGATCGGTGGCAGCAGATGCACACTGAGTTTCTCGAGTCCTGTCGGCCGCACAAACGCCGAGGCGTGGTTGCCGTTGTAGTACATGTGATCAATGCCCATGTGGCCGAGACCATCAATCTGGCTGCCGATACCCATCCAGAAATTCAGCAGGTCGTCATTGCCGGTGGCACGGTTGGTGCCGATGGGAGTGCCGGTGCCGTCAGAAAGCTGCAGCACCGTCATCGAGTAAGATCTTGGTGGATAGGCGGGCGAAGTCGGGCCGGTTTCGACGCCAAGGGCATAAGTCTTGCCGGTGGTGACAAGCTTTGCCGCTTTGACCACCAGCTCGGGTGACAGGTTATTGATCGCGCCAAGGGTGTCATCGGCGCCATACTTCGAGGGATACCAGCTTTCGGCCCATGCTGAAGTGGCCAGCAGGACAGCAGCAATGGCGGAAATCGTTGTTTTCATATCGGGCACTCTCTTAAAGCAGCGAATTGGCTGCCCGTAAAAGTGCCAGATACAGGGGGGTGGAGTAAAGTGTGATAGACGGCCATCACCGGGGGCTGGGGAGTACCCCGGTGCGTTGATCAGAGATACGCAGCTGCCTTTTCGCGATGCCAGATGCCGTCACCGAAGAGCTGCTGAGAGTGGATCTGCCGCTTGTGATAGATCTGCACGTCATGCTCCCAGGTAAAGCCAATGCCACCGTGCAGCTGTGTCGCCCGATTGGCGCAGAACTCGGCGGTGTCTGAAGCGCTCGATTTCGCCAGATGGGCTGCACGATGAGCCGTGTCAGGATCGGTGTCGTAGGCACAGGCCGCGTTGTAGGCCAGCGAACGAGTCTGGTCAATCTCGATCATCATGTTGACGATCGGGTGCTTCACTGCCTGAAAAAAGCCAATGGGACGGTCAAACTGCGTTCGGACCTTGGCGTACTCCGCTGTTGTCTGGAGCAACCACTCGCAACCACCGGCAATATCAGCGGCCACCAGGGTCAGCAAGGCTGGCTCAGCTGCGGCCAGCGCGGCCAGACCGTCATCACTGATACAGGTTGCACTGGCGCCGCTGAAGGTCACGCGCCCCTGGTCTCGGGTCAGGTCGACGATGCGGTCGTATCCGAGCTCGATACCGGCCGCACTTTTATCAATCGCGTACAGCTTGAGGTCAACGCCGGACCTGGCCGCAACCACCAGGAAATCGACTTTCTGCAGGTCCTGCACATACCAGGCAGTGCCATTGAGCTGGTCGCCGTCCGCGGTGACGGTGGCTGAGTCCCATTGCAGGGCGTCTTCCTGTCCCTGAATGGCGAGTGTTGCACTTTGACCTTCGGCGATTTTCTGCAGCCATTCAGTGGCGGCTGCCGTACCGGCATGCTTCAACACATAGGTTGTCTGGAGCGTCGAAGTCAGTGGCGTGGGCATCGCCGCACGACCGACTTCCTCGGCGACCGCAACGGCGGTGACCAGGCTCATGCCGACGCCGCCGGCTTCTTCTGGCACAGCGAGTGCAGTCCAGCCGAGCTCTACCATTTCCCGCCAGGCTTCCTGATCGTAGAAGCCTGTGCGCTCATCACCGAGGTAGGGATCTTCAGTACCTTTGGCTGCCTTGCGCAGGGCCAGCAAGGGCGCTTTGTCGTCCATGAAACGACGCGCTGCGTCCTTCAACATTTCCTGTTCTTCGCCGAAGCCGAAATCTCTGGGTTGTGCCATGACTGCCTCCGTTACTTCGTCTTGGGCAGGCCGAGGACCCGCTCGCCGAGAATGTTGCGCTGAATCTCGCTGCTGCCGCCAGAGATAGTGCCGGTGTAGGTGTTCATGTAACCCAGCGCCCAGCGCCCGTTTTCCTCAGCGTTTGGGTCGCCTACATAGAGACTTGAGGCCGACCCGAGAATGGAAAGCGACAGGTGGTGCAGCTCCTGGCCGATTTCACTGCCGGTGAGCTTGCCTTGCAGCGGTATGCGCATGGCACCCCCGTTCAAAGCGTTCATGCGGGCCCGGCGGAAGTTCTGCGATGACCCCTCGGTCTTCTCGTAGAGTTTGACGAGGCGGTCACGGATGGCTGGATCCTCCCAGGCCGTTCTGCCATTGCGCCGGGTTCGCTTGGCCAGTTCAATCAGCTGTTCGATGGCGGCGAAAGGTGATTCAGAAGACGCGATGGCGCCTACGCCCATCCCTGCGCCCCGTTCGCTGGTCAGTGTAGACATGGCGACTTTCCAGCCGGTGCCGACTTCGTCGATGCGCATATGGTCAGGGACTACAACGTTCTCAAGGAAGACCTCATTAAAACCGGACTCGCCGGTCATCTTGTGAATCGGCTTTACAGTGACCCCATCTGCTTCCATCGGACCCATGAAATAGGTAATGCCGTTGTACTTGTCGTTCTTGTCCGTGCGGGCCAGCAGCAGCATGTAGCGGGCGAAGTGGCCGAGGCTGGTCCAGACTTTGCTGCCGTTGACGATCCAGTTATCGCCGTCTTTCACAGCGCTGGTCTGGAGCCCGGCCAGGTCAGAGCCGGCGCCCGGTTCACTGAAGCCCTGGCACCAGATGTCTTCACCAGAGAAGATGGGCGGCAGGTAGGTTTGCTTCTGCTCTTCGGTGCCGTGCTGCAGCAGCGTCGGTGCTGTCATGCCAAGACCAATCCAGTTAATGAAGTAGGGGACGCCGGCTCTGCGCACTTCTGTGGATGCAATCACCTGAAAGCCGTCGTGACCATGTCCGCCATAGGCTTTGTCGACATCGGTGGCAATGAGACCGGCCTCGTAGCATTTTGCCTGCCAGTCGACCAGATAGGACCGGTGGTCCTCGGTCATGACTTCGTAGGCGGCCTGGGGCAGCGGCATGGCGGTTGGAGGCGGCCGGTTTTCCTCGAGCCAGGCCGCGCAGTATTCGCGAAACTCTCTCTGCTCAGTAGTCTCAACAGCTTTTGCCATGTTGGTTCCCTCGTCAGTTTCGTTGGTGATGAAATCGCACCACTGGTGCGACCGTAATGATGATACGCGCCGGGCAGCGTTTCCGGACCACTTTTTGTCCTGATGTCACCCGGCAAATTTCCGGATCAGCTGCTTGCCCAGGGCCATCATGTGGACCTGGTCTGGACCGTCGGCCTGGCGACACCAGCGGGCGTAGTTAAAGGCCTCAGCCATGGGGTAGTCGGCTGTCAGGCCGCCGGCGCCGTGAATCTGCATGCAGCGGTCGATGACCTTCTGCGCCATCAGCGGCACCGTGATTTTTGATGCGGCGATCAGGTCACGGGCGTCTTTCGCGCCGACCTCGTCAATCCTGCTGGCGGTTTTCAGTGTCAGCAGACGTGCCTGCTCGATCTCGCTGAATGAGACAGCGATATCCTCGAGTACGGACTGGTGCTCAGCCAGCGTCTTGCCGAAAGTCTCACGCTGCGTCGCCCGGCGGCAGGCGAATTCCAGCGCACGCTGGGCACTGCCAATCAGGCGCATACAGTGGTGAATACGACCCGGGCCAAGGCGACCTTGGGCGATTTCAAAGCCGCGACCCTCACCCAGCAGAATGTTCTCTGCTGGCACACGGACATTGTCGAACAGGACTTCGGCATGGCCCAGCGGGGCATCGTCGTAACCGAGTGTCGTCAGCGGTCTGACCACCGTCACGCCGGGTGTATCTTTCGGCACCAGAATCTGGCTCTGCTGCACGTGGCGGTTGGGGTTGTCGGGATCCGACTTGCCCATGACGATAAAGATCTTGGTGCGTTCGTAGGGCGCATTGGTGATAAACCACTTTCTGCCGTTGATGACGTAATCATTGCCGTCCGGCAATATTGAGGTGCGCACATTGGTGGCGTCGCTGGAAGCCACATCAGGCTCGGTCATACAGTAGGATGATCGGATCTCGCCTTCCAGCAGGGGCTCCAGCCAGGTCGCTTTCTGAGCGTCGGTGCCGTACTTCATGAAGACTTCCATATTGCCGGTGTCCGGGGCGTTGCAGTTGAACACCTCCGGTGCCCACAGCACGCGGCCCATCATTTCCGCCAGTGGGCAGTATTCCTCATTGCTAAGTCCGCCATGGTCTTTTGGCATCCACAGGTTCCAGAGTCCCTGGGCCTTCGCCCTGGCTTTCAATTCCTCCATGAGGGGAACTGTTGAGAACCGATCGGCCAGCGAGTTCAGCTGTTCCTGGTACAGCTCCTCATTGGGATAGATATGTTCATTCATGAAATGGTTGAGCTGGTCGATCAGTTGCTCAACAGGGGGCAGGTTGGCCTGTGTCATTTTTTTTGTCCGGCAATTTAGGCTGCGGGCCGGATTGTACTGAAGTGATATTTGCCTGTACGGCACATCAGGCTGATTGATTTCTGGTAATCAGGAAGGCCCCAGTTCGGATATGAGCGCAGTGTGTTCAGCGCTGGGCCAGCGGGTTGAGCCTGATCCTGAGCGCGATGGTCTCACCGGGTGCCTCGTCACTGATGATGGTGTAAGTGGACTGGCCCAGCTGGTAGGTGACGTGCCAGTAAGTCGTCTCAACCTCGTGAGGCTGATCGCAGCCCAGGTCCCACGAGAGCAGCGCTTCGAAGTCAGCGCCCGGCTGCTCGAAACACTTATCGGGTTTCGCGTCGGTGAGCGTCATCGTCCGAACAGGCGTTACCTCCAGGACTTTCGCCTCATAGCTGAAGTCGCGGGCAAACAGGTAGAGCGGAATGGCAACAAGGGCCAGCAGGAACAGCCGTTTCATGAGGCATCCTCCTCTTGTATAGACGTGTTGGCCGCTGACAGGGCGAACGCGACACCCGTCAATCGACTCAGCTGGATACGGTCACCGTAGCTCAGGTGGGCGGTGTCCAGCAGCACCCGAAAAGCGCCTTCTGCGGCGTGCAGTCTGAGTGTGATGCCCGGTACGTGTCGCTTGAGCGTCGAGGTGTAGTGCTCTGCCAGTGCCAGGGACCTGAACCGATTCAGTTCGATGATCTCTGCGGCTTGAGCTGGGTTTACCTTTGGTGTTGCGGCCTGCACCCGGCGCACGTAGGTCATAACGCGCGCAGGCACATCATGGATATCAGTAATCCGGCTCGGGCCATAGTTGTAAGCCGCAAGGGCGAGCGTCTGGTTGCCCTGGTAGCGCTCGCTCAGTTCGCTGAGATAGGCGGCACCGGCATCAATATTCACGCAGGGATTGTAGAGTTCGGCGACACGCCGGATGCCAAGGTGGCGCGCTGTGAGCGGCCAGCGAATCTGCATGATGCCGTGGGCATCAGCTGGCGAGCGCGCATCAGCCTGAAAGTTGCTCTCAACCCGGGCGATGCCGATCAGCGTCTCCAGCGGCACAGCGTGTTGCTGGCTGGCGATAGTGAAACAGCGCAGGTAGGGTACCTCGCCCAGGCACTCGGTGGCGAAGAGCAGCAGCGCTGTTACCAGCGTAAACCGGTGAATATTCATAATGCCCGGTTCGCGCGGTAGCCGGTAAAAGCTTCGAGTGCTGTCAGGGCCTCATCCCGTTGCGTCTCATCGCTGAAATAGAACCCCACCTCGTAGTTGCTAGGACCAACCCGCACAGTTTCGAAGGCCACGTCGAGCGCCTCTCCCAGCCTGGAGGCAAAACCCCTGGCTGAGGCTTCACTGCGAAACCGGGTCCAGGCGACCTGGAACCTTGGCGCACGTCCGACGGCGACAGGTTCGGTTTGCAATGAAACCTGCCCGGCGGCGGCAGAGGTTGGCATCTGGCTCTGGTCTGGCTCGGGCGACAGTGCAGAGTTGGTTTCAGGTTCCGTTTCGGTCACTGCGTTTGGCGTCGGCACTGCCTGGCCAGGATTCTTTGCGGCGGTCTCTGCTGGCATCTGGGTGTGTGGCAGCACCCGGGTGAGTTGTGCTGCGGTCCATTTCGCTGCGTTTAAATTGATGCCGTTATCACTATTCGACAACGCGATGAGTGCACCCACGGTGAGTCCGAGCATGAATCTCATGTCGATATCTCCATGCGGGAAACCCGATCCCGCTGCTGCTGCAGGAAAATCGCCTGCCAGTCGACGGCAGGACTGCTGGCCAGGGCCGCGAGCCGGGCGCGTGCGGCGGCATCGGCGCCACCCTCGCAGCTGCTGCTGGACTGTTGCAGGACCTGCCTGATCTGGTGGGCGATCACTCGGTCCTGGGTTGCGATGACGTAGAAGCCCAGGGATGGCCTGTCTCGATGGCCTGCTGCCGGCACCCGGAGACCCTTGCGCCTCTCGCCGTAGTTCGGCTCTATCGGCGCCTCGCAATCAAGGGCGTAAAGTTCGCCACTGCGGGTAAAGAACTCAAAGACGAAGGCGTCACTGTAGGTTCTATAGGCCACATCAACGCAGTTTTGGCCCTCGCTGTGGCACTCTACCCTGCGATTATCAATCACCAGTGGCGACAGCAATGTGAAATCGAGCTTGGCCATGGTTTCAGGCAGGCAGTGCGTGGATTTCACTGGTGTCCCTTCGGGCTTTTGACCGGTAGGCATTGCTTGATTGCCTGCCGCTGGTACTGGGGTCGAAAGGCTGCGCAGCTGGGCGCGGGACAGCCTGCCTTCCCAGATATGGGAGGATTCGTTGATCCAAAGATCATCGCCGAGATCAAGCAGCGCCAGCTGGACACGGTGTTCGTAGCGGCCGCTCTGGTTCACCTCAATACCCAGCACAATCTGGATGTCGTTACTGCAGGCATCCCCGTTGCTGAGGGACAAGCTGATACTCGAGTAGTTCATCAGCTGGTGTTGCAGATCACCACGGATGTCTGCGATGAGGCTGTTGTCGACCGGGCTCGGGCGTCCGGCTTTCAGCGCGACGATCTGGACGCGCTCGCCAATGAACCTCGGTTCCCGGTCCATAAGGCGGGCCAGAGCGGGTGCGGCATCAACTTCCAGCCAATTTTGCAGGCTGTTTGATCGTGCCTGCGCCGTCAATGACAGCAGCAGCACGGTCAGTGTCAACAGCGCCTTAAGTGTCTTCATAGTGGACTTCTCCCCCGCGGTTGATTGTCAGGGTGCCGCTGCGCTCGCTGTATCTCGTCTGCAGCCTGGCGATCTGTTGGTGAATGTCGGCCGGCAGTGCCACCAGGTAGGTTTCGGACCCGGGGTCACGGGTGTTCGTGCGGGCAAAGACGCGGCGGACAATGTTTGGCAGTGACTTCGGAGTGACCTCGTACAGGTTGCCCGTCAGTGTCGAGTCGATCAGCTCGAAACCCGGTGTCAGTTGCCGGAAGCCGGCACCTTGTCTGCCGAACAGGCTGATCTCGCCCTGGCCCAGCAAAAACAGGAAGGCCTTGTCTGAACTGAAACGAAGCACCATTGCCGGCTCAGGTGCTGATGCAGCGACCTTGTCGTCCTCTTGGCTTGCCTCAGTTGCAACCCTTTCTGCCGCAGGCAGAGTTTCTGTTGGCGGTACTGCTGTGGTCGGTTGCGCGGCTGCGGCCTGCATCGGCGCGGGCAGCTGCTCGACTTTGGGGAGTTCCGCTGGTGCAGGCGCCAGGTTCTCGACAAGGCTGAGCACCGCGATCAGGACGAAAGCAATAATGGCAAGAAAACGCATCACATCTGCCTGTAGGCTGTCTGTATCTGCCGTATTGATGCCTCGTGCAGGTCTCATCAGGCGAGCTCCCGGGTGCGGCCTCGATCAAGGACGGCCAGATGATGCTCGATAGATTCAAGGCGACTGAGAGCCCTCTCCCAGTCGAGACGTTCATGGCGGTGATAGAAGTCGGTCAGCTGGCCGCCAATGCTGACAGTTTTAACAAGTCGCATCAGATAGCCACCGACGGCACCAACGATAGTGGTCGACAGTGCCAGCAGAATACCGCCGTCGACCAGTCGCTCCAGCACCTGGCCGGCATCATTGCCGAGGGCCTGCGGCGCCGACAGCGTGTCGACCAGAGCGCTGCGCATACCAATCGCTGTCCAGACAACGCCGATGCCAATGAAGACATGGATCCAGACGTCACTGAGCTGGTCGAGCTGTACGACCGACCGGTAGTTTGCGGTGTCACTGAGCTTCGACTGAAGCCGGTGCAGCGTCGCAAGGAAGCTGGCCAGGCAAATCCCGAAAGCCCAGATCGACAGCCCGAGGTTGTCACTGGCCCAGTTCAGCAGCGCAACCTGTGATTCACCAGAGAGCAGCATCAGCACCAGCAGGTAGCCGGAGACGCCACCGACGAGGTATGAGGTCACAGCGAGCATCATGAACGACCGGCCGAGCACGCCTGGCAGGTTGCCTGCAGGACCAGTTCAGACTCTTTCAGTAACAGGTCCGCACGGTAGTAGCCCGTCTTATCATTGCTGATCTGCAGCAGTCCAATCTCCTTGTCCAGTAGTTCCTGGCGCATATCAAGGATGACCTTGTCCTTAACCGGGCAAACCTGGGAACAGGTGCTGTAGTCGCCGTCGAGGGACACGAACTTGACGTTGAAGTAGCGATTGTAGAGTGCGCTCGCCTGACGTTTACTGATGATGCCGCGATCACTCAGGCGAACCAGAAAGTCGCTGAACGCCCGCTTGTTGGCGGCATCAGGATTGCCGACGGCGATGTCGATGAGGTCTGCGACATAAGTTTGGTAGTCACCGGCGCAGTTGCCCAGAAGCTTGTCCTCGACTTCGGTCATTGCACTGCGCAGCGGTGCCGTCAGGTTGGTGCTGCAGTCGTCGACGGTGCTTGTGGTGGCGCAGCCGGTGATTGCGGCAATGAACAAGAGAGCTGTGATTTTCAGGAAGTTCATGGCAGGCTCCTTAGATTTCCAGTGGGCTGATAAAAGCAGTGTCGGCGGAATGTTCCGGCATGGCGGCAATAGGTGCTTCCATGGCATCTTCACCAAACAAGATGGACTTGACGCCGCCAACGATTTCATTCATCTCCGGTGTGATCTGGCCGAAAGATTGATTCAGCTGTTCCATCAATGTTGCCCGGGAGATTTCCTGGCGCGTCGCTGCAATCAGCTGCGAGGCCTCGACCATGTCGAGATAGATGTCTGACGCAATGACCGCAAGGGACTGGGTCGGGCCCCCGTTTCGGGTTGATACCAGGTTGTAGTACTGCTTGAAGCGATTCGACAGGCGCACCCCGGATCGACCCCTGAGGGCCATTGTCTCTGCCTCGGTTGGAATCTGCTGGATTCTTCCGAGCAGCAGGTCCTGGAGTTTGCCGGGCGTCGATTTGTGACCGAGTTCCTCGCCGATACGTTTCGCCAGGCTCACTTGTGTGTTGTTGACCGCCTGTTCCATCGCCGGCAGGCGTTCCTCCATGGTCTCGAGCATCTCGAGATAAGTCGCGCCCAGTTGCCTGGCAATCCGATCACAGCCCGGGTCGCCATCTGCACCCTCGCAACGGGACTCAACAT
>Ga0181575_10001885_pt1 | contig 14996 bp, 15 predicted proteins | sample 101ome_23_FD_145599 | JGI IMG/M metagenome (GOLD analysis project Ga0181575, IMG submission 145599) | Coastal salt marsh microbial communities from the Groves Creek Marsh, Skidaway Island, Georgia - 101411CT metaG (spades assembly) | ecosystem: Environmental > Aquatic > Marine > Intertidal zone... | reverse complement strand
AAGAAATAAAAATCTATTAGTTTTTAGAGTGTAGAATAATGCACCACTACAAATGATCTTGTCCATACTAATAATTAGCCGGCAAGTTCAACCCTCCATGTGCCAACTGGATAATCACCATCTATGGCTTTTAACCATTCTCCGTTGTCAAACCTATATTGTGTTTGTGTATTAAGATTTGTTGTATATGTAGTTTCAGTGGCTTCGCTTGCATCAAATACAATAACCCATTTGTTGCCATCCCATTCAACTATATCATTTGCTTTTGCAACAAGGCCTGTACCGTCATTGTTAGACCATGCTGCGGAAACGACAGTTTCGCCTTCCTTGCCAACATCTTCTAGGAGCAACAAGCGTAATCCGCTGTTTAGTATACTCAAAGGATTAAATGTTGTAGGATCAATTATATAGTCAATGCTTGTACGTCCGTCAATAATAGTATCACTTGGGAAAGTGTCTTCATCAAAATCAATTAATATTTTCGAGTCATCGCTAGGGAAAACCGCAAAGGTTCCTGTTACTGTAACATCGGTATCAAGATTAGTTAAGAATATACGACTTACTCCAGCACCGTACATTCCTGGCAATGCTTCAAATATATCATCCCACGGTTTTCCACCTATTCTACCATTTGCATACAGTTGTGCAATACCGTTTTCTAAATACAAACCGTAAGTCCTGTAGTTGACATTAGCCATTTCTTGTGCAAGTATTGTGGTTGCTTTTCTACCAAACGGAGAATCTGTAGCACTTGCTCTTGCAACATCATCAAATTGATTAAGTTCTGGTACACTTACCCCATCTTCAATAGTTCCTCTAGTTTCATCAAACATACTAGTAATAATATTTGTAACAACGCCCATTTTCTTGACCTTAACTGGCGGACTAATATAAATGGGTACGCTAAAAGTTAATGTAGCAATATCAATTTCACTGTCAACACCTACAGGTATACTGCGATTAGACCAGTTAACATTTTCAAGATTTACTACAGTAATTGCTGTCCAATCTACAAAGTTTTCGCTTTTTTGCATTTCCAAACTTGGATTAAACAGTACAAGAATTTGTTCAAGTATTTGTAATTTTTGATCTGTGTTACTTGCCCATATATCTGCATTAAGACGCATCAAGTACGGCGTCGGCATTAAACGTTCAACAGTATAATTTTTACCTTGGTAATTTAAATATTCACCTGTATCTTCATCGTATGCACGTTCTCTAATATTTGACTTTTTAATAAATGTCGGATCTAACAGTCTTTGCTTATCTAATTCTAGTCCAGTAATATAAACTGAAATACGAGGAGCACTTGGAAGTTTATTTTCCGAATTTTCTCTTATAATACTTGCAACCTGTCTTGTTAGGTCACCATAGGTTACAGGAACATCTTTTAAGTTACCCTTGCCGTCTTTTACAGGAAAGTTACTTAATATACGCATCATTTGCGTAGTATATCTTCTTATTTGTCCGTCGTAAAAATGTAACATTAATTATCTGCCCTTGGTTTAAGTGCGTTAGTAAGACTTTGTCTTTCTTCAACAACTTCTCCATTAATGGTATTAGTGTTAGTGTTATTGATAAACTGTGTTTTATAAGTTTGACGTTCTAGAGTATTACTTAGATCCATACGTATATCATCATTAATTTTAATCCAACGATCTCCGTCATATTTAAACATTCTATTAGGAAAGAAATCTGTTCTCAAAAAGTAATCTCCGTCTTGTTTATTTCTTGGAAATTCTATTCCAAAACCAAAAGGTGCGCCGTTTGGTGTAGTAGCGGACACATTTACAAGGTATCCGGAATACCCTTCTCTATCTGGACGATCTGAAATTTCGTCTGCACTAATGGTAAGTCCGCTTGCATCTAAATCAGTTGCGTCAGCAGTGCGTAGAGCAACGGTTCCGTCATCGTTTGTTGCAACAGTATAATAATGATTAATATCAAATCCTGATTTTGGTGCATCAACTTCTGCTTGCGTTACAACAGCATTGTTAATTTGCATTTCTTTTTCATAGGTAGACAACACATCACGCAATGTTTGATCACTGCCTTCTTGCGCAGGTAAGTCTAATATTTCTGCGTATTCTTGACCGTCGTAAATTTGTTTTAATTTTAATCTGTATAAATGCGGATACCAAGTATGACTAAATCCTTCTGCTGCACGATTAACATCTTCAACTACATAAAAACGTTTTAGTGCCATGCTATAATCGTTTAGCGCATATTCGTCTTTCAAGTGCGGTAATTCTAACACATCGCCTGGCATAATCTTTCTGCCAAGTGTCTTAACTGAACTATTAATATGTACTGTCATAAACAGTGTATCATTACTTAAAAACAATCCAAACTGGCTTAGATCAAAATCAATATCTTGTACATTGTATATTGCTCGCATTGAGTAGATGTCTGTGTCATACTTACGATCTCTATTTTCTAAAAACAGTAAATCTTGTATGTTTGTTTCTTTGACAACATCGTACTCTGGTTGTGTAGCACTGCGGTCGTCATCACTTGGAGCATTAGGCCCCAAATATTTGTAAACGTTTATGTCAGTTCCGCCAACAGTAAACATTTCCTGTATTTGTCTATCCAGGAAGTAGTAATCATTGCCGCGTTCTGGTTTATATAATGATAGTCTTGGCATATACATATTTATCGCGACGATAAATACTATTGGAGAACTTCATATGGCAGATTTAGCAACACAAAAACAAGAAGTATTTGACTATGTCAATGCATTTTTAGGCGGTGGAATGGTGGATGTTGAACTCGACCCAATTCATTATGATACAGCATTAACAAAAGCTCTAACACGTTTTAGACAGCGTTCTGAAAATAGTGTTGAAGAATCGTACCTCTTTTTAGAAACAGTAGAAGATCAAAACGAATATACACTACCAAACGAAGTAATAGAAGTTCGTAAAATCTTCAGAAGAAGTATAGGATCAAGAAGCGGTGGCGGCGATGGCGGCACAATTTTTGAACCATTTAACTTAGCCTATACAAACACATATCTGTTAGCAAGTTCACATGTTGGCGGATTAGCAACATATGATTTATTCTCACAGTACCAAGAACTTGTAGGACGTATGTTTGGATCATTTATTGAATTTAAATGGAATCCTGTAACACATAAAATTACGTTACTACAACGCCCAAGAGCTGAAGAAACACTAATGCTTATGGCATATAACTATCGTCCAGATAGCCAGTTGTTAGATGATTATCTAGCCAAACAATGGATCAAAGATTACACACTAGCAAGTTGCAAGTATATGTTAGGTGAAGCACGTTCAAAATTTGCTACCATTGCTGGCCCACAAGGTGGTTCAACACTTAACGGTGATGCACTAAAAGCAGAAGCACAACAAGAGATGGAAAAACTTGACAAAGAAGTGCAAGAAGCAGTAGGCGGCGGCACTGGATATTCTTTTCTAATTGGTTGACAATTTTTAAATACCTGCTATAATGTATAGACACTTGAAAGGATTTGTCTTATGATTATTGGTATTTGTGGCCTTATCGGTAGCGGCAAAGGAACTGTTGCTGATGTGTTAGTCGATTATGGTTATGAAAAAATTAGTTTTGCAGATAAACTCAAAGATGGTGTTGCATCTGTTTTTGGCTGGGACCGTGCATTGCTAGAAGGCGACACAAGTGAAAGTAGAGACTGGCGAGAACAAGAAGATACTTTTTGGAGTGCAGAAACAGGCAGGACTATAACTCCAAGATTGGTATTGCAAGAATTTGGTACTGATTGTATGCGTAACGGCTTTTACGATGGCATTTGGCTATGCCTTGTAAAAAAGAAAGTAATCGATAATCCTACAAAAAACTATGTTGTCCCTGATGTTCGTTTTAGAAACGAGCAGAAAATGATTCGTGATCTAGGTGGCAAAGTTTGGCAAATACAACGAGGAGAACTTCCTGAGTGGTTTGGATATGCTATACTTGATAATAATACAGGCAGCAACTTAATGGCAAACTACGATATACATTCTAGCGAATGGAAGTGGATTGATTCTAATGACAAATTTGATAAAATCTTTTATAACAACACTACAATAATTGGACTTAGAAATCAGGTCGCAGATCACCTTGCTTCCACCGAACTCCTTCTTTCTGAATAATTCTCTGACAATTAGCACAGATAGTTTTTAAGTTTGTCGGACGACAGTTATTTAAATCTCCGTCAATATGAAAAACATTAAACTGTTCTGTGTGTTTTGATTTAAATCCACATTTTTCACATTGTTCTTTTTTCTCGTAACCACGCTGCTTCCATTTTGGTATGCCGTGGTTAACACCGTTGCGTAGACAAACTTCGCAGAGTTTTCTGTAATAAGTTTTATTACCTTTTTTATAATTTATAGCAGCAGGGCGTTGCCCACATTTACATAACGGCCTCATACTGTATTTACCTCACCTTTTCGGTCCCTTTTTCGATAGTATTAGACGGGTATTTTATTCTTCATCTGCTAAATACAATAGCAGAAACACTATTCCAACAGGAGAAACAAAATGGCATTAGTATCACCAGGTGTAGAGGTCCAAGTAATTGACGAATCCTTTTACACCCCAGCAGCAGCAGGTACAGTACCTGTAATTTTTGTTGCTACTGCCAGCAATAAGACAAGCAGCGCAGGAACAGGTATTGCACCTGGGACAACGAAGGCTAATGCTGGTAGAGCATATTTAATCACTAGCCAAAGAGAGCTAGGTGAAACATTTGGAGATCCTATATTCAGATCTGATAACAATGGAAACATGATCCATGCAGGAGAGCAGAATGAATATGGACTACAAGCGGCATACAGTTTATTAGGAATTACAAATTCAGTATATGTTGTTAGAGCAGATTTGGACCTAGGAGAGCTTGACGCAAGTGCAGACGCTCCAACAGGCGAGCCAGCAAACGATGCATATTGGTTTGACACACAAATTTCTAACTTTGGTATTTTAGAATGGAACGCAGCCGCAATTACAACAACAGGCGGTCAAACATTTACAGCACAAACACGTTACGTTGTAACTGAAACATCAGACATTGATTCAATTACAGATGCACCTAAAACATCAATTGGTCAAGTTGGTGAATATGCTGTAGACGCAACTACTTCTACAAACCAATTATGGTATAAGACAGCAGGAACAAACACACTTGCAGGTTCATCTGGAACTTGGGTAAAAGTTGGTTCAGCAGCATGGGAAGCAAGCCATTACACAGTAAGAGGTTCAGTACAAAACCCAACTTATACACTAGGTGATTCGATTATTATTAACGAAACACAAGTTGTAACAACTGGTAATGATCTAGCACAGTTAGTAATTGATATTAACAATGCTGGTATTACTGGCGTTGCAGCAGCAGCAGTTGATAATGCACTAGAACTATATGGTACAAGTGCAGCAATCAGCAACGAAGGTGGCGGCGGTACAACAGCCGACGGCAAAATTAAAATTCAGGGCGGCATTGGCGCACTAACAGGATCAGCAGGTTCTGCATCTGATTCTGGCGCATTAGGTATTATTGAGAAAACATATAGTGTTCCTAGACTAGCCATTCAGCCTCATACAAATGTACCTGGATTCAAAACAAATGACACATTACCTGCACCAACAGGCAGCGTTTGGATTAAAACAACTACTCCAAATGGTGGCGCAGACTTCAGTGTTAAGCAGTACAATTCAGACACACAACTTTGGGATACAGTAAGTTCTCCAATGTACACTTCAGCAGAAGGTGCAATTTACGATCTAGATAAAACTGGTGGAACAAACTTAGTTGTTGGTGATTTGTATGTAAAAGCAAATTCAGAAGAAGATGATCCAGCACTTGCAAACTTCACTATTTACAGACGTAATGGTACAGGAGCAGCAAATGCTAAAACAGGAAAAGTTACTACAAATCTTGTAGCAGGCACATATACATTTGATATGGCTGAAACAACTGCTAACAGTAATGCACTAAGCACACCAAAAACTATTAGTGTTACTACTGTAGGTGCAAGCGGTGACGCAGACACAATGGCAGGAGAGATTAATGCAGCAAAATTTACTAATATTGTTGCATATGTAGACAGCACAAACAGAGTTGTTATTGAGCATAAACTAGGCGGCGAAATCCGTATTGAAGACACAGACGGTTTGATTGCACTAGCATTTAGTGACGGTGCTTGGAATTATGATACCGGTGAAGGTACTGCTAATTTCTATGCTACACCAACAGGTGATGACACATATGATTATATGATCAGCCTATGGAAAGAGCTAACATACACAGCAAGCGGAGACGCTCCGTCAAGCCTAACAGAAGATGGCAAACTTTGGTACAACTCAGTTGTAGACGAAGTAGATCTAATGATCCACGATGGTAGTGGATGGGTTGGATACCAAAACTTCAATGCAGACTATGCAGACACTGATCCAAATGGACCAATTGTAAGTGCATCAGAGCCAGAAGAACAATCAGATGGCACAGCACTAGTAGATGGCGATGTTTGGATTGACACATCAGATGTTGAAAACTATCCAGGAATTAACATCTACGATGCGACATTAGAAGCATGGGTACAAAGAGACAAAACTGATCAAACAACTGATCAAGGTGTTCTTTTTGCAGATGCACGTTGGTCAGACGCAGGTAGCAACAGCGCCGAAGCAAGCATTGTTGATCTACTAACAAGTGATTACTTAGATCCAGATGCTCCAGATCCAGCACTATATCCAAAAGGTATGTTGCTATGGAACATGCGCAGAAGCGGATTCAATGTAAAACAATTCAAGCGTAACTATATTGACACAGCAGGTGACAACGAGCGTTATCAAGTTATTGGCGCAACTGGTTCACTAGAAGATGAATCAATGAGCGGTTACTATCCACACCGTTGGGTTACTGCTTCAGGTAATAACGAAGATGGTTCAGGAACATTCGGGCGTCATGCAGTACGTAAGACTGTTGTTTCAGCACTACAATCTGAAGTTAACAGCAACCAAGATGTACGTGATGAAGAATCACGTCAGTTTAACTTGATTGCTTGCCCAGGTTATCCAGAACTAATTGGTGAACTAGTCACTCTAAACTATGACAGACGCTTAACAGCATTTGTTGTAGGTGACACACCAGCAAGACTAACACCAGATGCAACTTCACTTAATGAATGGGCAACTAACGTTAATAATGCAGTTGAAGATAATGACGATGGTGCAGTTAGCCGTGATGAGTACCTAGGTATGTACTACCCATGGGGCTTCACAAGTGACAACTTAGGAAACAACGTTGTTGTTCCACCAAGTCATATGGCACTACGCACTATTGTATTAAACGACCAAGTTGCTTATCCATGGTTTGCACCAGCAGGTACAAGACGCGGTGGTGTTACAAACGCAACAAGTTCAGGCTATGTAAATAGCGAAGGCGAATTTGTAGCAGTTTCACTTAATACTGGACAGCGCGATACACTATATGTAAATAACATTAACCCAATTACGTTTATTAACGGAGCAGGGCTAGTTGTATTTGGACAGAAAACTCGTGCAAGAAATGCAAGTGCTCTTGATAGAGTCAACGTTGCAAGACTTGTTGTTTACTTACGTGGACAACTTGAATTACTTGCAAGACCATACTTGTTTGAACCAAATGATAAGATCACACGTGATCAAGTCAAAGCAGCAGCAGATGCATTGTTGCTAGAACTAGTTGGTCTAAGAGCATTGTATGACTTCTTAAGTGTATGTGACGAAACAAACAATACTCCAGCAAGGATTGATAGAAATGAACTATACTTAGATATTGCTATCGAACCGGTCAAAGCAATTGAGTTTATTTACATACCACTACGTATTAAGAACACAGGAGAAATTGCAGCACTAGGATAATATGCGTACTTAATGAGTGGGGAATAATCCCCACTCAAATATGCATAAATACTACTGTAATAGGAGATTATAATGGCAATTACAACCTTAGACAATATTAGTATACCGACCGGCGGTGCCAATACTAACAGTGCGATATTGATGCCAAAACTACAATATCGCTTCCGTGTATTGTTCACAGGATTCGGTGGCGGTGTTAGTGTAAACGGTACTAGAGACCTAACACAAAATACAATTGATGTAAGTCGTCCAAACTTATCATTTGAACAAATGACAATAGATGCTTACAACTCAAGAACTTATCTAGCAGGTAAGCATACTTGGGAACCAGTTACAATTAACTTACGTGACGATGCAAATAATAACGTACAGAAAATTGTAGGCGGACAACTACAAAGACAGTTTGATTTCTTCGAGCAGTCAAGTGCAGTTTCGTCCGGTACATACAAATTTACAACAAAGATTGAAATCTTAGATGGTGGCAACGGCGGCTACAATGCTAACATATTAGACGCATACGAGTTAGTAGGTTGCTATGTAGAAAGTGCAAACTATAATTCACTAAACTATGCAACTAACGAACCGGTAACAATTTCACTATCAATAAGATATGATAATGCTATCCAATACGGTGCAGGCGGTGAAGGCGCAGCAGAAGGCGTAGGTGCAACCACTCCGAGAAATACTCAAGGAAGCACAGGTGGCGAAATAGTATCGGGCCAAGGCGCTTAATACTACTTAAAATTGTCATTATATTTAAACGGGAGTTTCTTATGAGACTCCCGTTTTTTATTGGATAAATATTAGTATGGCTACACAAGAACTGCACTTGCGAGATTATCAACATGCTAAGAATCTGTACTATGAGTACGGAATGGCATTCGCACCTAAAACAAAATTTTTATATCACTGTTTATTTGAACCAAGTCCAGAAGTTGGAAATAGTGCATCTGCAAATTCTTTTGCATTTCAAAAACAAATTGGAGTGCTTGTTAAGACAGCAGATTTGCCAAGTTTTAGAGTAAGTGTTGACAATAAAAAACAATACAATAGAATTAAACAGTTTCAAACACGTATCGATTACAATGATATAAACATTACGTTCCATGATGATAACACTGGTGTTACTAGAGCATTATTTGAAGAATATTACAAATTTTATTGGATAGATGGAAGACATAGTGTACAAAAAAACGCCCTAGTATCAGGACCTTATGCTACAAGAGACAAGTACTCTACGGCTGTTCCGAAATATGGACTAAACAATAAAAACAATGGACCGTTCTTTTCAAGTATTACATTGTACCAATTATCTCGTAGACAGTGGTTTGCATATACACTTGTTAATCCACTAATAACTCAATGGAACCATGGCAACGTAGATGCATCAGATGGTGCCGGAATGAATGAAAATACTATGAGTATTGCATACGAAGCAGTTTTATATACAAATGGACAAATTGGAGAAAATAGCCAGCCAGTTGCATTTGCAGATCCAGATACAGGTTATGATCAACATGAAAGCATATTAATTAATCAGCAAAACAACGAATCAGCATCTAGTCCAATTTCTAGGGGTCCAAAATTATTAGATCCAGTAGTAGTTGAACGAGAACAATACTCTAGAAATACAAACCAAGGAACCCCGCAGTCAACATATGATGAGACAGAACTTTTTGTAAAACCAGGTGCTCCTACAGTAGTTCCTAAACATGATTCTCAAGTAACTACTCAGCCAAGTACAGGACCTGCTGAAGATACTTATCGTAAATATAGTGCAGATGCAGTTGGTAATGCGTTGGGTAAACCAGGAAGCAGTAATGGCAATGGACTTAGAGCTCAGCAAAGATTAGCAGCAAGACGATCTTTTTCAGATGCAGCAGTAAATGCTGGAGCAATTCCAGGATACAACAATGCAGACGAATGGAGAAGAAATACTACTAAAGAGCAAAGAGAAACTCAAATCGACGAATTAGTTGAAAAAGCAGGAACAGATCAAAAATTAAACAACTTAGCAAGTTCTACTATAAATGCTTACAAGCAAGATGGCGGTGTGGCTATATAATAAGGAATTAAAATGGCAAATTCAGGGTTACCAGCAGAAATAGAAACAGAAGACACACTAGTTTATTTTAACAATTACTACAACAACGGTGGAACCATAACATATCTTCAGAATGAAGTTGATGCAGTTGTAGGTTATTTTCTTAAAAGAGGTTTCGAAAAAGTAGCCGCTATCAATACAGCAGGTGTACTACTAGAACAAGCCAAGCGTGATAGTTTACCTATATTCAAACTTTTAGATACATTAAAGGGCGTTAACGATGTGCAATTGAGCAATATTGTTGCTCAAATTATTAACTCTAACAGACGTAAAACTAGTGCCATTGGTTATAAAAATACTGCTACGATTAATTTGCTATTTGACCAAAGGAATATAATAGTTTGACATGCCAAGATTTGCACAAGGAAAGTTCCAACTCAAAAACCCACAAAAATATGTAGGAACAAAGACACCCACATACCGCTCAGGATGGGAATTTACATTTATGAAATTCTGCGACGAGCATCCTGCTGTTGCACAATGGGCAAGCGAAGCAGTACGCATACCTTATCGTAACCCATTAACAGGAAAACACACAATATATGTTCCAGACTTTTTTATTGTTTACAATGATAGAGGCGGTAAACAACGTGTTGAACTTATTGAGGTCAAACCTTCAAATCAAGCACGTAGAGAAAAACTAGGACGTAGCAGAGCAAATCAAGCAAGTTGGATAGTTAATCAAGCAAAGTGGGAAGCAGCCAGAGCTTGGTGCAAGCAAAAGAAAATATATTTTCGAGTTGTTACAGAAGATGATATTTTTCACAATGGCGCAAGACGTTAATGGCTGTTATATTAATTGATCATAATAGTGTGTTTGTACATGTTCCTAAAACAGGCGGAATGAGCGTACAGCATTGGTTATTAGAAAACACTAATGCAACCTTAGCAAAGGCAAAAAAACATCGTAGTTTACAACAACTCGAACAAACATATGGCAAATTTAATTATAGTTTTGCTGTAGTTAGAAATCCCTGGGATTGGTGTGTTAGTTGGTACTTTTTTAGTAAAGAAAGAGCAGAGCGTAGATTAAAAAATCCTGATCCTATACAAAAAGGCAAACGTAATATAGAATATAATAAACAAGTTTTAGAAAACTTTTCTAAAGGCTTTGATTACTTTGTAGAACATACACTACTAAAAGAGCAATACACAAAGGTACAAGGCGTTACAGATATTTTTAAGTTAGAAAACATTAATAACGATATACAAATAATAAAAGATAGATTTGATATTAAAAATGATTTACCTTATATAAACAAATCTAGTAGCAGAGAAAAAGATTATAGACAATATTATACAGATAGATCAAAAGATATTATAGCAAAAAAATTTGCAAATGATATTAATATATTCGGTTATGAGTTCTGATAAATAATAGTAGCAGTTAATGGAAGTACAATGACTAAAAAACTTGAAGATTTGTTAAATTTGCCAGAATCTAAAGAAATAATTAAGCAGGCAGAAGTACAAGAAAAAGAACAAAACAAACACGAAATAGAAAGAGCAGAAACTTTTCGTGATATTGCAGAGTTTGACAAAATAACAGCAGCACTTCCTCAAGTAAAAGGTTTAGGTGAACTTGCTGATAAAGAACTTAATGATGTTGCAGACAAGGCCATGCAAGCATACGAAGATCTAATGGATTTAGGAATGAATGTCGAATCACGTTATAGTGGGCGTGTATTTGAAGTTGCTGGCGGTATGTTAAAAACATCACTAGATGCAAAAGTTGCTAAACTAGATAAAAAGTTAAAAATGGTAGAATTACAACTTAAAAAAGAGAAGCAAGACAAAGACAGTACACAAGACGGTAATGTTATTAACGGCGATGGCTATGTTGTTACAGATCGTAACAGCCTACTAGAGCGTCTAAAAGGGCTAGATAAAGATAAATAATATATATGACAGGGAATAACAAATGAAATCATTTGCGCAAATACTAACAGAATCTAAAAAAACTTACGAGTTTAAGATTGGTGTTGCTGGCGAACTACCAGAAGGTTTTCAAGACCATATGGAAACTGCACTACAAAAGTTCAAACTTCTTAATAGTTCGGCGGGCAAGAAAACACCTATACAAGAACGTCCATTAGACTTCCCGCAGTTGCAAAACATGGAAGTTACGTACTTTGAAGTAGAAACAGAGTATCCAACTACTGTACAAATACTTCAAGAGTATTTAGGTCAATGCTGCGGTATCCCACAAAGTCATATTATTGTTCGCAATCCAAACGAACCACAAGAACTATATCAAGAAGCAAAAGAAGACGAAGTATATGAGCCAATGTTAACTAAAGAAGACATGGGCGGTGAAAGCGGTCAAAAACATGTTGGCGGCGAACGTGTTATGGGACTTCTAGCAGAACTTGAAAAAGCACGTAAGGAAGCAGCAGTTCCAGATGGGGCTGATGCTGCACCAGACGGAGAAACATCAAAACAAATGGACGATAAAATTAATAACACAGCGGTGTTAGGGAGTTAAAAATGTCAGATATTAAAAAACTACTAGAGTCACTAGACGAATTAGGAGCACATCCAATGGGCCCAATGGGCGGACATTCGCTGCCTGCACCAGAAGTGGATCGTGGCAATCCGGTGACAATGAACGTAAGCATGAATGCAAGCGGTAAAGAGCATGTTGAAGATTTAATCAACATGATGAAAAATGCAGGACTTGGTGACGCTAAAGAAGTTACAGCAGATATGATGCCAATGCGTATGGACATGGAAAGACTACGTGATATCGTAGACGAGCCGGGTGATGAAGATCCAAACGAAGCAATGGACGAAGGTCCATGCGAAGATTGCGGTTGTGATCCATGCGAGTGTGAAGACAAAGACGTAGAAGAATGGGCAAATTCACCAGAAGGTTCAGAAGACGATGTAGACTATCGTGATCAAGATTATATGACAAACATGATGGGCGATGATTTACACAAGAAAAAGAAAGCATACAAAGCAGCACAAGATGGTGACAATGCTATGGCAGCAGAGTCAATCAAAGCACAACTAATGAAAGCTCTTGCTGAAAAGAAAGCCAACAAAGATTATGATGGTGACGGCAAGATTGAAAACCCAAAAGATGAGTATATGGGCTCAAGAGACAAGGCTATCAAAAAGGCTATGGCTAAGAAAAAATAATTAATCCCCCAGATTAAATCAATAGCGCCGTATGGCGCTATTTTTTTGGTTAAATAATTACATGAGCAAAAGTTTAGATGGCGTATTAGTTAAAAAAGCCAACAAACAAGAAACATATACAGAAGAACAAGTACAGGATCTAATGCAGTGTATGGATCCTGACGAGGGTTATCTATACTTTGCAAAACACTTTGGTTATATACAGCATCCAGTAAAAGGAAAATTGTTGTTTGATCCTTACGAGTATCAATTGAGGTTAATGCATTCATATCATAATTATCGTTTTAATATTAATATGATGCCTAGGCAAACAGGTAAAACTACCTGTGCTGCAATTTACCTGTGTTGGTATGCTATGTTTAACCCAGATCAAACTATCCTTATTGCTGCACACAAGTATACAGGAGCTCAAGAAATTATGCAACGTATACGTTACGTGTATGAAATGTGTCCTAACCATATACGTGCAGGAGTTATATCATATAATAAAGGCAGCATAGAGTTTGAAAATGGTAGTAGGATTGTAAGTCAAACAACAACAGGCAACACAGGACGTGGTATGAGTATTTCGCTACTATACTGTGACGAGTTTGCATTTGTGCAACCTAATATTGCGGAAGAATTTTGGACTTCAATATCTCCTACACTAGCAACAGGTGGCCGTGCTATTATCACAAGCACACCTAACTCAGACGAAGATACATTTGCTACTATTTGGAAACAAGCCGAAGATAAATTTGACACACACGGTAATGAACAAGAAGTAGGTGTTAATGGCTTCCATTCATTTAGAGCAAGTTGGGAAGAGCATCCTGACCGCGATGAAAAATGGAAAGAAGCTGAAATTGGAAGAATCGGTGAAGAAAAATTCCGTCGTGAATACGGCTGTGAATTCTTAGTATTTGACGAAACACTGATCAACTCAATTAAACTTGCTGGAATGGAAGGCGGCAGTCCTATAATTAATATGGGTCAAACACGTTGGTACAAGAAACCAACTAGTCAATATACCTATGCTGTAGCACTTGATCCTAGTATGGGTACAGGCGGGGATTATGCTGCTATACAAGTTATAGAATTACCTAGTTATGAACAGGTTGCAGAATGGCAACATAATACAACTGCTATACCAGGACAAATACGTGTACTTGCAGATATTTGTAATTATATTGCCAAAGAAACAAATAATCCACAAGGTGTTTACTGGAGTGTAGAAAACAACGGCATCGGAGAAGCAGCACTAATCGTTATAAACGATTTCGGGGAAGAGAATATACCAGGCCTATTTGTGTCTGAACCAATTCGCAAAGGACATGTGCGCAAATTCCGTAAAGGGTTTAATACTACACACAGCACAAAAATTACAGCATGCAGTCGATTAAAAACAATGGTAGAAAATGATAAAATGATTTTACATTCAAAACCGTTTATATCAGAGCTTAAAGGTTTTGTAGCAACAGGATCGAGCTATCAAGCAAAGTCTGGCATGACTGATGATTTAATTAGTGCTATGTTACTTGCTATTAGAATGATGGACGTATTAAAAGATTGGGATCCTAGAGTATATAATACATTTAATCAAACTGATGAATTAGATGAATACGATATGCCTATGCCGATCTTCGTTAGCAACAACTATTGATAAATACAGTATGAGAGATTTTAGTAAAATAGGCGAAGAGTTGTTTAATAAGTTGCGCGGAAGATTTCCAAGCGTAACTATTGGTGACGGCAAAGGAAACGTAACTAACGAACCTATTGCAGCAAGATATTTTGATTTTGACTATAAAGGTATAGGTAAAGTTAGTGTTAACTTAGATGAAAAAGAAGGGTTAACAGTTATTTTTTCAAAAGACTTTGCTGAAGG
>Ga0181575_10001881_pt1 | contig 15006 bp, 10 predicted proteins | sample 101ome_23_FD_145599 | JGI IMG/M metagenome (GOLD analysis project Ga0181575, IMG submission 145599) | Coastal salt marsh microbial communities from the Groves Creek Marsh, Skidaway Island, Georgia - 101411CT metaG (spades assembly) | ecosystem: Environmental > Aquatic > Marine > Intertidal zone... | reverse complement strand
TCCGTTGATTGAGCGCGTTCGTTTTTTGGGCATTTTTTCCAATAACCTGGATGAGTTTTTCCGAGTGCGCGTGGCGAATTTGCAGCGAGCGATGGCGGTGGATCCGGCGTCTAAAACGACGCTTGGGTTTGGTGTAAAAGAAACCATCAAAGCGGTGTCAAAACGGGTGCTAGAGCTGCAAGACGAATACAACCGGACGTTCCAAACCGTTGAACAAGCCTTGGATGAGGCGCAAATTCGCATCCTCAACGAATCCGATTTTTCGGAAGAGCACCGCACCTTCGTCTCCAATTATTTCAAAACCCAGATTCGAACGCACCTCGTTCCCATCATGATCGATGACCACCGTCCCTTTCCAGATTTGAAGGACGGTGTATTGTATTTCGTGGTGGGCATGGAAGTGGAGCGCGCTCAGGGCATGGTGACCGAATATGCTTTGATCCAAATTCCGCCTCACCTGCCCCGGTTTGTCATTTTGCCTGCCAACCAAGGTGAGCGCAATGTGGCGTTTATTGACGATGTGATTCGAAACGACTTGCACCGCATTTTCCGGTTATTCCAACCGGAAAAGGTTTACGCGCACACCATCAAAGTCACTCGGGATGCTGAAATCGACATGGATGATGACTTGTCACGTTCATTGATGGAAAAAATGTCCGATGGACTTGATCAGCGCAAGCACGGCGATTTTGTTCGGTTGATTTACGATCGAGAAATGCCTGGTGATATGCTGGATTTGGTCAAAAAGAAACTGGGCCTGGAAGGATCGAAAAATGTCATCTCGGGAAGCCGCTACCACAACCGGAAAGACCTGATGAAATTTCCTGGTTTCGGCCGTGAAGACCTGGTGTTTCCACGTCAAGAACCCTTGCAGCATCCTAAATTACGGGGCAAGAGCAGTTTGATACAGCAGGTGCTGAAGAGTGAATTGCTACTTCATTTTCCCTATCACACATTCGGTCACGTAGTCGATCTGTTGAGGGAGGCTGCGATTGATCCGTGTGTGGAAACCATCCAAATCAATCTATACCGTGTGGCGGCGCACTCAAAAATCATCAACGCCTTGATTAACGCTGCTCACAATGGCAAACGGGTGGACGTGGTGATGGAACTGGCCGCCCGCTTTGATGAACGGCAAAATATCAAGGTGTCGAACATGCTGCAAGAGGCGGGAATTACGGTTGGTTTCGGGGTGTCAGGGTTAAAGGTTCACTCGAAACTTTGCTTGATCACCCGTAAGGAGGGCAATGTGAGCCAGCGCATCGCTTACATCGGCACGGGAAATTTTCACGAGAAAACAGCGGAGGTGTTTAGCGATTTTGGTTTCTTGACTGCGAAACCGGTCATGGCCCAAGAAGTGGCCCAACTGTTTAGTTTTTTCGCGAACAATTACGAGCGCCCACAATTCAAGCATTTGGTCGTCAGTCCCTACGCGACGCGCAAAAAATTCACGCAGTGGGTAAGAGAGGAAATGCGGCACGCGGAAGAGGGAAAGGGTGGACGTATGATTTTGAAGTTGAATAACCTCGTGGATGCGGCCATGATTGAGGTGCTTTATGCAGCGAGCAACGCAGGGGTCAAGATTGAGTTGATCGTACGGGGCATTTGTTCATTGATACCTGGCGTACCTGGAATGAGTGAAAACATTCGGGTCCGCAGCGTTGTCGGGAGGTACCTTGAGCATGCGCGGGTGTTGTATTTTGAGAATGCTGGCAAACCCCGATTCTACATCAGTTCGGCCGATTGGATGACTCGGAACTTGGATCGCCGGGTGGAAGTGAGTGTTCCGATTCACGATCCGCTGTTACAGTCTCAATTGGTGGAATTCCTCGCGTCTCAACTCAAGGATTCTGTGCGGGCGCGAAAGCTGGAGGTAAATTTGGGAAATGCGTGGATCAAGCCCCGCAAAGACCAGCAACCCTGCGACAGCCAGCAGGCGACTTATACGCGGTATCAAGACGAGGTCCAACGAACATGAATACCGCCATGATCGAGGGTCACTTCAATTTGTTTCTGCTGTAATTTCGGTTCATGCGTTTTGCTGCCATTGACATCGGCTCGAATGCCATTCGATTGTTGGTCCAAGACATCGACTACCACCCAGACGGTTCACTGCAAGAAGACCGGATCGCATATTATCGGGTGCCCCTGCGTCTGGGTGAATCGGTCTTCGATCAAGGACGGATTGGGTCATCAAAGGCAGCTGCACTTTCGAAAACGATGCAGGCCTTTCGATTGTTGATGGACGTTCAAGAAGTTCAGCATTTCCGCGCCTGCGCTACGAGTGCATTGCGCAATGCTGAAAACCGTTGGGAGGTGATTCAAGAAGTCGAATCCCACTCCGGCATTTCCATCGAGTGCATTTCAGGAGAAGAAGAGGCGGAACTGATCTTTGAGAATTTCAAACTCTTGGGTCGGGACATTGAAGGTGATTTACTTTGTGTGGACGTGGGCGGGGGATCCACTGAGCTGTCATTGTTGTGTGGGGAACAGCGCATCACTTGGCAAAGCTTCAAAATCGGTACCGTGCGCATGTTGAACGAAGCGGTTGACCCCAAGGAATGGAAGCGGATGGCGGAGTTTTTGAAAAAGTACGTGCGGTCAAAAAATGTGACCGTAGCCGGTACAGGAGGAAACATCAATAGATACCACAAATTGGCCCGCTTGAAGCGAGATCAGCATTTGGAGCAGGCGAAATTGGCAAAATGGGTGAGCAAAATCGAACAAGTTCCATTGAATCAACGCTCCACGCGATTTGGATTGAAATCAAATCGTGCTGATGTGATTGTGCCTGCTGGCAAGATTTACCTCGAAGTGCTGAAGCGTTCAGGGTTGGACGAATTGTGGGTGCCGAAAGTTGGCTTGTCAGATGGCATCATCCTGCGATTAGCAGCAGAACACCATCCGGACGCCAACTTCTAAGCGAATTATTTCAAATTCTCTGAGAGGAATTTGTCCACTTCGAAGTATCGCTTCGGCTTCAGTACGATTTTCGCTTCCTTGTCTAGCAAGAAATAAGTCGGTGTAGCGGTGACTTTGTAATCGGCAATCACGGGGCTGTTCCACGCCTGCAACTGGCTGACATTCGGCCACGTCATGCCGTTGTCGCTGATGGCCTTTTCCCATGTCGCCTTCACTTGGTCGAGGCTCACGCCCACCACTTCAAATCCTTTGTAACCGTATTTCGCGTACATCGGGCCGATGTTGGGCATTTCTTGTTCGCACTTGTGACACCATGAAGCCCAAAACATGACCAAGGTGTATTCGTTGGCTTTGCATGTTTCGTGCAAATCCAACACACCGCCATCCCATTTGTCGATTTGAAAATTGGGAGGGGTTTTGCCGACCTGCAAGTTGATGATGCCTTGGGCCCGCAGGCGAATGGCATCACTGAGGTCTGCGCCGCAATCTTCGTCGAAGATGTAATTGTCCAAAATGTATTGGCAGATGGTTTCCTTCCCGGTGTTGTAAAAGCCATCGAGCATGGTGTAAAGTACGCTTTCCAACGCGATGGGGTTGGGTTCAAAATGCGCTTTGACCAAATCGATGCAAGCCAAGAATCCGCTGTCGGTACCGCCGCTGAAAGTGCGCATCATGTTTTGGATGCGATCACTGATGGCCAACGAGCGAACGGCGCTGTTGTCCAACGGATCCATGTCCTCAAAAAAGCGTCCTTGATTGCCTGGATATTTCGCGTTTTTCCAACCCAAGTATTTGGCCAAATAAGTGCCAGGATACTCATCCATCAACGCGTGTTGCTGTGCAACCAACTCTTCCTCCTTCTGTTTGATTTGTTCTTCAATGCGCGCTCGGAATGCACCAGCATCTTTCATGCTTCCACGCAATTTCCGAATTTCCGAATTGTTTGCCGTCTCGATGCCCTGATAACGAAACCAACCGGTGTTTTCAGCCGATCCTTCCGCCTTTTTATTCGAAGTCAAACGCGATGAGTTGAAGGTGAGTGTCAAATCCGGTTCATCGGGATTCAAAATGATGTCCGTAGCATTGGTCTCGCTGTTCAAGCTGATCTTGTAAAATCCCCTGCCTACTTCCAATTCTCCAAAGTCAAAGGCGCGGTTCGCAAGACGCGTTCGTGCAATTTCTGATGAATTGCGTCCTTCGCTCTCGTACAGAACGACTTCTCCACCGCCGTTTGCATTGATTGTGCCGTGAATGCGCACTTTTCCGAGTTTGTCGCCGCGATTGGCATCGGTAATTCCATCCTTGTATAGCGGGGAAATCGCATCCGATTGCACAGCGGTTTCATTGCTTGCAGCAGGTTGAGTAGACGCTCGAGAGGCACGCTCATTTGTCGTGGAAGGGGCGTCTCCGCATGAAACCAAAGTGGCGAAAGTCATCAAAATCGTTGCGATCGAAGTCATCTTCATCGTGTGTGTGGTTTTGCCTCAAATTTAACAATGGAATGGCAAGGATTCGAGGGATATCTTGTTTGTTGACGTATCTTCACTTTTTGGAGTGCTCAATAAATGAATAAAGGAACAGCATTGACTTTGCTCGGTTTGACTGAGCCTGTGGAGCAGGAAGACGTCATGGAACGTCTGGATGCAGAAACCTTTGCGGTGCGCGATCACTTCATGCGCCAACCCGTCATCCCCACCTTGTTCAGGTCCCGAGTAAACCGTTTGGTGGAACTTAGCGACATTGCGGGGGTGCTTGGTGTTCAGCCGTTGGGTGCTCCAGTTGATTTGCCAGCTTTGCTGCCGGCAGGTTCCAATTTCGTTCTGCTGGTGCGGAATCACGTCGAAAACATTCGACGCCTACGAACCGCCATGGCCGGCACGCTAGATCCCGATGTTCTCGTTCGGTTTGGCAACACCATGTGCAATCTGCAATTGCGTTACATGGAGGAGTTTCTGGTCCTTTCATTGGACATTTCGCTTCAAGCCCACAACCAAGCCATTCCAGCGAGGGAGGAGGCGGACTGGCAGCGATTGTTGGAATCCATCGAAAGTACCGAACCTTGGGCACATGAGTTGATTGCCAAGGAGCGCGCACGGATGGCTCAGATTTTGGAAAGGGAAGTCAGCAAATAAAACGCTGCGGATTCACTCTCGTCCCAATGCGATGATGGGATCGAGTAAGGATGCTTTACGAGCGGGATAGTAACCGCTGAACAGGCTGGTCAATAAACTAAGCATGACGCCAGTCAACATCCATCCCCACGGTAAGACGAAAGGCGTGTCCATCGCGTAGGCGATGGCATTTCCAGCCAAGACACCCATCGCGATTCCCACGGCGCCGCCCAGTTGTCCAATCAGGATGACTTCAATCAAAAACTGCATGCGGATTGCGCGAGGAGATGCACCGAGAGATTTGCGGGTTCCGATCTCACGGGTGCGTTCCGAAACGCTGACCAACATAATGTTCATGAGTCCGATGCCAGCGCCAAATAAGGTGATTACGCCGATGATAGATGCGGCCATGGTAATGCCAGATATGGCTTCTTCCAAGGTTGTGACGAGGCTATTGCTCATGGACAAGTTGAAAGACAAATCTTCCCCTGGGCGATCTTGGCGTACTACCCGAAGCACGCCCGTCGCCGCTTCCGCCAATTTCAATACTTGATCTGGGTTTTCGGCTTTGCAAGCAATCCGGTAGCTACGTTTCTCATCCGAGAATTGCTGACGTGCGCAAGGAATGGGGACATAGCATTGGTTGTCTTGTGACATGCCAAATGCTTGGCCTTTCGCCTCCAACACCCCGATCACCTGATATCGCTGTGCACCAATTGAACACTCCTGGCCCACCGGGTCTTCCCAGGGATTGAAAAGCTCTTTGATCAAATCCGCTCCCAAAATGACCAACCTCCTCGACGAAGCGGCCTCCGATTTGGTGAAATTCCTTCCCGATGCAATGGTGTAACCGCTTACGTCCATATAGTGCTCTTCAACCCCGAGCACTTGAATGTTGGGATTGGTCCGTTCGGTTCCGCGCGTCAGCGTAGCCTGAGCCGTGGAGAAGATGGAATATGCGACCTCTAGCTCTGGCGGAGCTTCTTCGGCAAATCGCTGCGCTTCCCGGTAGGTGATGGGCGTGCCCACGCGAACGCGCATGCCCCGGTTTACGCCGGTTTCGGTGCGCTGCGAAAAGGTAAAGACGTCGGTCCCGAGGGTGGAAAATTGCCTCACGACATTCGCTTCCAGCGAAGAGGTAGCGGTTGTCATGCTGATCAACGCCATGATTCCCAGTCCAATAATACCGATGGTCAAGCTCGTGCGCAGCATATTTCCTCGAATGGAACGAATGGCAATCCGAGCCATTTCGATGAGCAATTCCCGCTTCATGTATTGCGAAAGTACTGCTTACATTTGCAGTCCACAGAAAAACCACAGCATGACTTTTGATTTGGAGATGATTCGCTCACACTACGAGCGAATTCCGCGGAAAATTGAAGCGGCGCGACGCGCAACTGGCAAACCGCTCACCTTGGCGGAGAAGATTTTATACAGCCACTTATGGGACGGTGATGCTACCGCAAAGTATGAGCGAGGCAAGGATTATGTGGACTTTGCACCCGACCGCGTGGCCATGCAAGACGCCACTGCGCAAATGGCTCTTCTTCAATTCATGCAGGCGGGTAAAAGCAAGGCAGCAGTACCCTCTACTGTGCATTGCGATCACCTGATCCAAGCGAAAGTTCAGGCCGATTCAGATCTGCAAGAGGCGATCAACAAGAACAACGAAGTCTACAATTTTCTGGAGTCGGTATCAGACAAATACGGCATCGGATTCTGGAAGCCAGGCGCTGGAATCATCCACCAAGTGGTGCTTGAGAATTACGCATTCCCCGGTGGAATGATGATTGGAACGGATTCGCATACGGTAAATGCAGGTGGATTGGGTATGGTAGCCGTTGGTGTGGGCGGTGCGGATGCGGTCGATGTCATGGCGGGAATGCCTTGGGAATTGAAGTTCCCGAAGTTGATCGGCATCAAGCTAACAGGCCGCCTTTCGGGATGGGCTTCCGCCAAGGATGTCATTTTGAAAGTCGCAGGCGTGCTGACGGTCAAGGGCGGTACGGGGTGCATTGTGGAGTATTTCGGAGAAGGCGCCGAGTCGTTGAGCTGTACCGGTAAAGGAACCATTTGCAACATGGGAGCAGAAATCGGCGCGACCACGTCGACTTTCGGCTACGACGATAGCATGCAGCGATACCTCGAAGCGACAGGACGCGCTGACGTTGCGGCGTTGGCGAATGGTATCCGTGAGCACTTGACAGGTGATGCAGAAGTCTATGCCAACCCCGAACAGTACTTTGACCAGGTTATCGAAATCAATTTGAGTGAGCTCGAACCGCACCTGAACGGCCCGTTCACGCCAGATTTAGCCACGCCCATCAGCCAAATGAAGGCGGCGGCAGCGGCAAATGATTGGCCGACCGAATTGGAGTACGGCCTCATCGGCTCCTGCACCAACTCGAGTTACGAAGACATCAGCCGTTCGGCCAGCGTGGCCAAGCAAGCCATCGATAAAGGCATCCAAGCCAAGGCTCACTTGACCATCACGCCAGGTTCGGAGCAAGTCCGATACACCATCGACCGCGATGGGTTCATTTCGATTTTTGAAGAGATGGGCGGCAGCGTTTTCGCCAATGCCTGTGGGCCGTGCATCGGCCAATGGGCGCGTGCTGGAGCTGAAAAGAAAGAGAAGAACTCCATTGTGCACTCCTTCAACCGCAACTTCGCCAAACGCGCAGACGGGAATCCGAACACCCACGCGTTTGTCGGCTCACCCGAGCTTGTCACGGCACTTGCGATTGCTGGTGATTTGACCTTCAATCCCATGACCGATGCCTTGAAATTGGCGGATGGGACGGAAGTGATGTTGGCCGAACCCACCGGCGATGAATTGCCAACCTCCGGGTTCGATGTAGAGGATGCGGGTTACCTCGCCCCCGCGGAAGACGGAAGCGGCGTTGAAGTGGTTGTCAAGCCAGATTCGGAACGCTTGCAATTGCTCGAACCTTTTGCGGCATGGAACGGCGAAAACATCCGCGATGCGCGATTGCTCATCAAAGCAGCAGGTAAGTGCACGACGGATCACATTTCGATGGCGGGGCCTTGGTTGCGTTTCCGTGGACACCTCGACAACATCTCCAACAATACCCTAACAGGAGCGGTTAACGCCTTCGGCGGCGACACAAACAACGTGAAAAACCAACTCACCGGCACATACGGTGAAGTGCCGGCCGTGGCGCGTGCATACAAAGCAGCAGGTGTACCAACTGTGGTGGTGGGAGACTCCAATTATGGGGAGGGCAGTTCGCGAGAGCACGCGGCCATGCAGCCGCGATTTCTCGGCGTTGCCGCAGTTTTGGTGAAGTCATTTGCCCGCATTCACGAAACCAACCTCAAAAAGCAGGGCATGCTGGGGTTAACATTCGCGAACGAGTCCGACTACGACTTGATTCAAGAGGACGACCGATTCCATTTTGTGGATTTGGCGGATTTTGCACCGGGCAAGCCGCTCACCATCGAAGTAGAACATGCCGATGGAAGCAAGGACACGATCATGGCGAACCACACGTACAATGCACAGCAGATTGATTGGTTCCGTGCCGGTTCGGCTTTGAACTTGATCAAGCAGCAGCAATAATTCGATGGCGGTCCTGTGGGATCGGACCGGTTGGCAATTTTTGCCAGAACGCGCAATCTGGTGGGAGGAGGAGCGAACCCTCATCGTTTCGGATTTACACCTGGGCAAGGCCGCGCATTTTCGCCGGCACGGCATCGCCGTTCCCAATGCGGTCAACGCGGATACGCTAAGTCGGTTGGAATCGCTGGTCGCTCAATGGACCCCTCAACGCCTGCTCGTTTTGGGCGATTTGTTTCACAGCGATGAAAACGCGGAGTGGGGGGAATTTCGCACGTGGTTGATGCGAATTCGCGCGGAGTTTGGGCTGCAGACGTTCCATTTGGTGGAAGGAAATCACGACATTTTGCCGGAATCCGCTTTTAACGGCTTGGACATTCAGCGTTCTGCGACGTGGAAACAAGGTGAATTCATCTTCGCCCACGATCCAAAAGATTTGGGCGAATTGTCAGCCGGTAAGGTGGGCGTAGCGGGTCACCTGCACCCCGCTGTTTCCATGCGCGGCAAAGGCCGGCAGTCGCTGAAGTTGCCATGTTGGTGGTTTGATGCAAAACGCCAAGTCCTCATCGTTCCCACCTTCGGAACATTTACGGGTTCGGTCGCCGTCAAACCAAAAAAAGAAGACGCGTGTTGGGTGACCACGGGAACTGCGGTGCTCCCAGTTCCAATCGATTGATCATCAGCCGATACGTCGGCCGTTTTTAGTCAATAATTCCCGTGAATGTACCCGTGAACGTCACGGGCAATCCCACAAGGATGCTGTCTACACGCTCGCGAACCGTGAGGTTGAATTCCACGACTTCTTCACCCCCGGAATACGCAGGGTTGATGACAATCGAACCATCGGTTGCTTGGTAATCGCGGATGGGAATGAGGTCATCTCCGTGGTTGATGACTTGGACCAAATGCTGGATGTCTTCCTGTTGCACATAGTAGACCACATCGTCCAAAACTGGAAAGGAAAAATGAAAGGTCAAATCGTGGGCTTCTGCGTGCGCATTGACTTCATCGGCTGTGCGCAAGTCCGCTACAATGTGGTAACTGCGCGAAAGCGGCTCCAAGCTGTCAGGAACGACCGCTTCTGCCATTTTCAATGGATAATCTGTGCCATTGAAGGATGCCGTTCCGCAGGCACAATCGTATACAGGATTGATGAAATCCGTTCCCTTATAGCAACCGTTGAAGGCAATCAGCAGGGTCAACAAACCGCCGAAAGCAACTAAAGCGTGTGGTCGTTTCATGAGCGCAATTTACAGTGATGTGAGGAAATTCAGCACAGGTCGGCTGGCTTTATCCTAACCCAAGACTTAATGCATTCGTTGCACTGGGTACAATAAATAAGGCCGTCTTTTTTCTTCAAATGCATGGAGTCCATTCAACCAGCTCATTCGGTAAGCGTCAAATGAACTGCCCTGGTTCACGACTTCCGTAAGTCCTCGATTACCCACCAGCTTGTTGAATTGGCTTTCATTGGCAATGAACGGCTCGTCGGAATTTCCTTGAGCCCAGATATTGGCATATTCAGGGACAAGAGACCAATCGAATCCAGCTGAGGACGTCATCCATTCGTTGCCGAGGCTTTGCAGGTTTTGCCCTGAGCATGAAAGGCCTTGGTGTTTGGGATGCGGGGCTGCTCCTTCCACGGGCTTCGGGGTAAAGACAAAGGAGCCATAAGTTGGAATGGGAAGGCCAACACACTCAAATGGATGGGTGGTTCCGCGGCCGATGCTCACCTCTGTGGGCTCGAAAGGGCACAGTGAGGGATACAACGCAATGGATGCTGCCGTCGGCAGGTTCGGGCTTGGAGCGATGGTCGGATACCAGGCATCGCTGTGGGCGTAGCCTTTGCAAGGGATCACGATTAAATCGCAGGTGATACCACCTCTAAGCCACTTTTCCCCGTTGAACATGCGGGCCATTTCGCCAAAGGTCATGCCGTGGAGCACCGGAACAGGCACGCGGCCGACAAATGACATCCAAGTAGAATCGATCACGGGACCGGCGATTTGATGGCCGTGGGGATTTGGCCGATCGAGCACTACCACCACTTGTCCGTTCTCCGCCGCTGCTTCCATGACCAAGAACAGGGTGCTCAAATACGTGTAGAATCGTGCTCCAACATCTTGGATGTCGAACAAAATCATGCGCACATCTTGCAGGCTTTCCGGAGTGGGCTTCTTGTGCGCCCCGTGCAAACTGAGGATCGGGAGGCCCGTTTTGGGGTCTGTGCTATCGCTGATGTTGGCGCCGTTGTGCTGGTTTCCGCGAAACCCGTGCTCCGGCGCGAAAACTTTTTTGACATCGACGCCAAGCGCGAGCAGGGTGTCGACGAGGTGGGTTGCGGAACCGTCGAGGCCTTCGCCAATGACGGACGTTTGGTTGGCGACGACTGCGACTCGCGCACGGCTGCACGCTTCGTAAATGGCCCGAATATCCTCATTCCCAAGTCGGACCCGTTGGGGTGGAGTCGTCCGTTGAGGCACGTGCAACACCCCATGGAGCGAATCGGTGACCAGTCCTTGCGCATGGGGCAATTGGCTTGCCGCACTCAGGGCAATGGCCAATGTAATTATAAGGAATCGCTTCACAAGACGAATGTACCAACGTAATTTGCCAACGCGAAACGATGTTGAAACGATCTGCCCTTTCCCGGAAAATTGCCTCGCGTCTTGCGGCTCCTGGTTCTTCCACTTCGTGGTCTCGGCCGGTTGTGCAGATCGCGACAACGGGCGTGGCTGTGGGCATGGCGCTCATTGTTATCGCCACATCGGTCGTGCACGGTTTTCAGGAAGAGGTAAAGGAGTTGGTGGTCGGCTTTGGCTCGGATATCCAAATTTTGAATGCCGATTACGAGGATCAAAAGATCATTCGAAGTCAACAGGTAGAAGATGAGCTCGCCACCATGCAGGGCGTGGAATCGGTTCATCCGTTTTACACCATGCCAGGCATTTTGGAATCTTCCGCTGGCGTGAAGGGCGTGATGGCAAAAGGGGTAAACGAAGAAACATCCTCTCTGTTGTTGAATCGATTCTTAAAGGACGGTTCGATCAATTTGGGGCCAACGGATGCCATTTTGTCTGTGGAACAAGCGCGCAAACTGGAAATCGGGATTGGAAATCGTTTTACGCTCTATTTGGTCGGAGGTCCAGCAGGCGTGCGCGGGCGAACGTTGAAATTGGCGGGTACCTACCAAACTGGGCTTTTGGAATATGACAATGAATTCATGTTCTTGCCCGCAGCCATGATTCAGCAAACCGCGGGATGGGGCATGGAGTTGCAACTGCTCGTGGACTCCGCGGCGGTGGAAGCCCGGGCATTTGGCTCGCGCAAATCACCTGTGGTGCGCTGGCATCGAATGACAGTGGACGGATTCGAAGCTCGACCGATCTGGACACAATCCTTGGTGACGAAGGAGTTGTTGGAAGGTTCGGATTGGTTGGTCACTGCGGAAACGGGTTCGAATGAAGAACGATTGCACCCGGATTCAGTCCGGTTATTTCAAGATGCGGAAGGCGTTTGGCAATGGGAGCATTGGGGCGGTGGCTGGGCTGCGGCGGCGAGCGGATTAGAAGTCTTCATGGATCCTGGTGCTGAGCTTTGGGAGGTGGAGCATCGGGTTTATCAATCCATTCCGATTGGATTGCGCACCCAAACTGTCTTGCAGCAGGCCCCGGAAATGTTCACATGGCTCGGGATGTTGGATCTGAATGTGGAAATCATCATCGGACTGATGGTGCTCATTTCCATCATCAACATGACATCAGCCTTGTTGATTCTCATTCTTGAACGGCGACCGATGGTGGGCATGCTCAAAGCGCTAGGAATGAATGACGGTAGGGTGATGCGGGTGTTTTTTTGGCAAGCCGTCCGGATCCTGGGTCGAGGATTTCTTTGGGGAAACTTAGTCGGAATGGCGCTCGTAGTTGTGCAATCTGCCACGGGTTGGGTTACGCTCAACCCTGAAGCCTATTACTTGGACGTGGTACCCGTGCGCATCGATTTCGCATTTTTAGGTGGGGTTGAATTGCTGACCTTTGGCATGTGTGCCTTGATGATGTGGTTGCCTAGCTTGGCGTCCACGCGCATCCATCCGGCAGAGGCCCTTCGAATCAATCGGTGACTTGAGAGCTTCGGGAATTGTCAACATTTTTCATTTGCCCATGCCATCCGGTTGCTACCTTTGACGCTCTATGAATCCAGCCCGCAACGTCCACTCGAACATCTTGTCGACCATAGGCAACACGCCGCTTATCCAACTGCACAAAATGGTGGAAGGCTTTCCGTGTCCGGTGTATGCAAAGGTGGAATATTTCAATCCGGGACACAGTGTAAAGGACCGCATGGCGTTGCGCATGATCGAGGATGCGGAAGCGAAAGGGCTTCTTCAACCTGGCGGAACGGTGATTGAATGCACCAGCGGAAACACAGGAATGGGTTTGGCATTGGCATGTGCAGTCAAGGGATATCAGCTCATTTGCACCATGAGCGACAAACAGTCGAAGGAAAAAATTGACATCTTGCGGGCGATGGGCGCTGAAGTGCACGTATGCCCGACCAACGTCGAAGCTGACCATCCCGACAGCTATTACAGCGTTGCCAAGCGTTGCCAGGAAAGCATTCCAAATAGTTTTTGGTGCAACCAGTACGACAACGTTTCGAACCAAGAAGCGCATTACGCCTCAACGGGCCCCGAAATTTGGGAGCAAACGGAGGGCCGTGTGACACATTTTGTCGTGGGGGTTGGCACGGGGGGAACCATCAGCGGAACCGGTCGCTACCTGAAAGAACAAAATCCGGATGTGCAGATTTGGGGCATCGATTCCTATGGAAGTGTCTTGAAGAAGTACCACGAAACGGGTGAGTTTGACGAGAAAGAAATATATCCCTACATCACGGAAGGCGTTGGAGAGGACATCCTGCCAGCGAACGTGAATTTCGATATCATCGACCATTTCGAAAAGGTAACCGATCAGGACGGTGCCTTAGCAGCTCGTGAAATGGCACGTACCGAAGGATTGTTTCTCGGATACAGCTGCGGCAGTACCATCCAAGGCTTGCGGCAATTAAAAGACCGTTTGAAGCCTACGGATTTGGTTGTGTGCCTGTTCCATGATCACGGATCGCGCTACGTCGGCAAGGTGTATAACGACGAGTGGATGTCCGGGCACGGTTGGCTTTGACCAGTCAATAAGTCGTTAGCTTCGGCTGAATTCCAATACCGTCTTGCGGATGATGGCGATGCAAGCTTCCAATTCGGAATCGGTAATCACGAGCGGTGGTGCAAATCGGATGATGTTGCCATGCGTGGGCTTGGCGAGCAATCCATGATCTTTCAGTCCCACACACAAATCCCAAGCGGTAGAGCTTTCAGGGGTATCGTTGATGACTACCGCATTGAGAAGTCCTTTGCCGCGAACGCTGGTCAACAAATCGGACTCGTCGATCAATTCATTCATCGCAGCGCGGAACCGTTCGCCCAATCGCCGTGCATTTTGCGCCAACTGTTCTTCCACAACGACTTGCAATGCGGCAATGCCCACCTCTGCCGCCACGGGGTTGCCGCCAAATGTTGATCCGTGTTGCCCTGGGTGAATCACGCCCATGATGGGGTCGTCTGCAAGGACAGCACTCACGGGATAGGCCCCACCCGAAAGTGCTTTTCCCAAGATCAAAATGTCTGCTTTGACGAATGATGGTTGGCGCTCGCAATGTCCGCTGCAACTGCAATTTCCGCAGGTCGCGAGTAGTGATCCGGTGCGTGCGATGCCCGTTTGCACCTCATCTGCTATAAACAATGCTCCAGCTGCTTTACATGCTGCATGCGCCCGACGCACGAAGTCTTCGGAGGGCGTATACACTCCGGCTTCACCTTGGATGGGCTCCACCAAAAAGGCGGCCACATGGGGATCCTTCAACGCTTCCTCCAAGGCTGCAATATCGTCGTAAGGGATCACCTCAAACCCTGGGGTGTAGGGTCCGAATCCTCCCGTCGAATCCGGGTCTGTGCTGAAGCTCACAATCGTGGTGGTGCGCCCGTGAAAATTGCCTTCGCACGTGATGATTTTGGCTTGCCCTGCAGGAACCCCCTTCACATCGTAGGCCCATTTTCGAGCGATTTTGATGGCTGTTTCGACGGCCTCAGCCCCCGTGTTCATCGGCAGGACCTTGTCGTATCCGAAATAGGAGGTAACAAACTGCTCGTATTTGCCCAAGTTGCTGTTGTAAAATGCCCGTGATGTCAGGGTCAATTTTTCGGCTTGTGCCGTCATGGCTCCAACGATTCGTGGGTGGCAATGTCCTTGGTTTACCGCAGAATACGCGCTCAAGAAATCAAAATACTGCTTGCCTTCAATGTCCCAAACATGCACGCCGTCTCCGCGATCCAAAACAACA
>Ga0181575_10001872_pt1 | contig 15023 bp, 20 predicted proteins | sample 101ome_23_FD_145599 | JGI IMG/M metagenome (GOLD analysis project Ga0181575, IMG submission 145599) | Coastal salt marsh microbial communities from the Groves Creek Marsh, Skidaway Island, Georgia - 101411CT metaG (spades assembly) | ecosystem: Environmental > Aquatic > Marine > Intertidal zone... | reverse complement strand
GAGTACGCTTTGGCTTATTAAAACCAGATACTCCTGCCCTTTTTAGGCGAGGATCTCGCTTCTTACCTTTTCTTTTTGCCGCCACGTCTCATTCTCCTTTTCGACTTTGTAAAAGTTTTTACCATAGTCGGCTTTCCGCCTGGGTTACCTGCCCTTCTCTTTCTTGATATGGCAGACTTTCTTTGAGCCGGTGTCATACGAGCTGCTTTTGATGCAGGAACGCACTTTGGGTACTTCTTACTCGAAGCTTTTTTACGTCCACAGGGCATATACCCGCCTCCTTTTTTTGGACGAGAAATATCTACCCAGTTTTCTTTAAACCACTTTGTAAGTCCTCCTTTCGGTTTCGCCATAATTATGCAGTATACTCAACCGTATGAACGGATGTGCTTGTTTTAAGATGCCCATTACGATCATAAACAGTTACATCGTATATATGGGCTAAAACTTTTTTAGTTCCTGGCACTATTCCATCAAATACTTGATACACAATATTTCTATTAGTATGACTTGTTGGAACCGTGTAATGAACGGGAGAAACTTCCATTAGTCGTCTACTTTTTGCCGACCGAAGTTGTTCCACCCCCAGAATGCTACCGCGCCTACTAAAATTCCGAGCAAAAACTCCATTATTTTTTACCCCGCTTTTTCTTCAAAATCGCTTTTTGAAGAGCCATAGGTAGTTTTTTCTGTTTTGCAGTCAAACCTCCCATAGACTTTTTCTTTTTACCACCACGCTTTTTGCCTTTCATTGGCTTTTTCTTTTTACCATGTCCATAATGTCCTGGCATTACTTACTCCCCATGCGGTATTTACCGCCTCGTGCCTTGTAAGTTTTTACAAGCCACCCATTTGCGTAAGCTGAAGGATATACCTTGAACTTACGTTTCGCTTCCGCTTTCACTCTCGCGTACAACTTCTTGTTCGTTGGTACTGGTTTCTTTTTTACCGACTTTCGCTTTCGGGCTGCCATTATTCTACAAAATCTTGACCGTTCTCGGTTACAGGAGGAGTTACAGTTTCAGGAGAAGTCCAATCTTTTTTATTTGAACCGGATTTATACTCTTCCCGAGAAATTTCTGTCTTTACTCCATTCTCGATTTTATAAATTCTGCCTTTTCGAAATTTAAATTCCATCTATTTTCTCCTTCGTCGCTTGACGCTTCGTAGCAGAGCTACCATTCTTTTGGCGGATTGCGCTGTTTTGGCCTTTGCCTTCTTTCGCCACTTGCCACCCCGTTTAACGTAAACTATTTTTCCAGAAACTTTATACGGCATTTCATACGCCTCTTAGTGCCGCGATTTTCCAGTTAAACATCACGGAGTCTCCTGTTGTGATGCTTGATAAGCTGCGATAATATCTGCGGTGTGTACTGCTGCACAAATTGCTTGCACTTCTGCGCTTTCATTTGTTGTATCGTCGCCTGGTTGTACTACGTGACGGTGATACGAACGGGTAAGCTCTTCGCCATCCCTTTCAATGACCGTAGCAGTACGAACTTGTACAGCGCGGAACGGGCCTACAATTTCGATTTTGTCTGCTTCCTGTCTTTCGGTTAATGCCATTTCTTTCTCTCCTTGGTCTGTATCTAGAATCCACTAGATATAAAAGGTTTATGTAACATCGTAAATCATTGTTCCAATACACCATGAGCCTGCTTGGCAATAGCTCAACGGCATAGGTGTATCAGAATTATCCATAAGCCGTGCTTGCATAGTCGTTTGACTATCTTCGGCATAAAACAACACAGGCCCATCAGCATCGGTTGTCAATCCCTGAGTGTTTGAAAAACAAGAGGGCTGTTGATAAGGGCCGTAGTATTTCGCCGTGTAAGGCAAACCAGTAATTCTTAATGTTCCGCTCCCGCCACTAATGGTGTTTATCCTCATGCCCCATCGAGCTATTACGGCATTTCCAGTTTTTATGTAATAACCGACCCTATACGAATAAGTAATTGAGGGAATGCCAGCAGTTCCAGTTATTGCTGGCGTCCAACTACCTTCCTCGTAATCGTCTAGCGCATTAGCGGCGGCTGTGTCGCCGTTGAACTTGAGGCCGTCTGCGTCAATCCGTGCTGCCTCACTGCTACCTGTTACAAACTGGTGCGCTTTGTTGCTCGGAACCGTATATGTAATCGGATAGCCTGAATACAAGTGTAATCCTGTTGTGGCTCGAGTGTCATAAGGCAAGGTAAGGGAGGCGAAAACAGTGGCATCAGTATTGAACATCCATTGCATGCCGCCGTCTGTGCCAGTAGCACCTGACTTTAATCTATAATATGCTGTAGTTGAGTCGCCTAAAACTAAATGCCCCAAAGTGTTAAATCTGCCTACCTCTGAGCGCACGCCGGAGTGGTATTTTTGAATGACTAGTGGTGAAGCAGTGCCTGGTGTTGTATCTGTGTCACCGTATAAGATGATTGACTTAGATACACCATTACCTGACGACAATAATTCTAAAATTGCGCTTCTATCATTAACAGAGTCAATAGCTCTTACAGATAGAGTTGTATTACCGCTAGAATTTATTTGTAACGTTTTAGATGAAGAGATTACTGGTGATACTGAAGATACACCAATACCAACGTTACCACTGGAGTCGATACGCATACGTTCGGAGCCGCCAGTTTCAAAGGCTAATTGCCCACCTGCACTGCTTGCGTAAATTTTACCGACTTGAGTGCCATCAGCTTTGCGAAACTCAACTGCTCCAAAACCATTAGTAGTATTAGACTGAATAGTTATTCCAGCGCCTGTTCCAGACGTATCGTTTTTAATAACTAAATCATCGTAGTAAGTTGAAGTGCCAGAGCTAGGGTCAGAGGTTCCAATGCCTACCCGTCCGCTGGAGTCGATACGCATACGTTCTGTAACATTGGTAGAAAACCGCATTGTGCCGTTTTCTCTGTTAAGAATGTACAAATCAGCGCCATACTGCAAAAAGTCAGAACCATCGTTTGTTGTAAATCCTGTTGATGAATCAGTTACCTTTACTAATGAGCCTAATCCATCCGCGGCATGAACGTGCATAATTTTGTTATAACTAACATTAAGGGCAGGACTACTCAAGCCAATACCAACGCTCCCACTAGAGTCGATACGCATACGTTCTGAGGCATCTACTCTAAACTGTATGTGAGAGTTTGTACCTAAATTGTCCTCATCAGCCGCTATAACTAGGTTGTCTGAGCTATTTATACCAATGTAGTTTCCGCGAGGACTAGCAGAGTTCTCTATAATAATCTTTGAGGAACTACTACCAGATAAATGCAATATTGAATCAGGACTGCTAGTGCCGATACCAACGTCGCCGCCTCCTTCGTTAAGAAGCGTGTTATTACCTTGTCGGTTAATATGTAATGGCTTGTTATTGAAACTCTGAATTTCAGCTTTTGATGAATCAGATGTAAGTGATAAGTCTCCTCCTGACCCTCCACTGCCTTGTAACTGTAGAGCAAAACCTGACACGTTTGCGCTTTGGCCTAATAAAAGCCGACCGATGGAGTCGATACGCATACGCTCAGAACCGCCAGCAAATAAAAGCAAATCATCTGTTTCAGAACCGATACGCACTTTATAATTTGCAGTGGTATTAGCGTCTTTAAAATCAATGGTTGATTGCGTAGATGGTGAATAAAAACCGGAAACAACACTAAAGCCGGTAGGTGCTAACACTTCCAATTGAAGCGCACCAGTAGTTGATACCTTGTTAATTAAGAACCTGCCGCTGGAGTCGATGCGCATACGTTCTGCTGAATTAGTGCTAAACCGCATGTAATTAGAAGCGTGGTCGTATCTTATAGCTCCTATATTGACCGATTCATCATCACCGAAAAATATTTGAGATGCGCCATTTGCAGAGTCAATCAGTAAGTTACAGTCGCCAGAGGTTTGTCTTAAATGAAACTCTTGTGATGGACTGCTAGTACCAATCCCGACATTGCCAGACCCGGTAATTACCATGTCGGGAGTAACTGAGCTTTGGTGATCTGCGTTAAACTGAAGTTGATTATTAGCCGCGCTACCGTCTGCTCCAGCGTCAAAATAAATACCGCCTTCGTTACCAGCGCCTCCGTTATCTGCCACAGCCCCCAACGCAATAGCTACAGGCTCACCTGTTGTTGTATTAGCAAACGATGCAACATTCACAGAATTGGCATGGGTATTTGCGGAGGTGACATCAATGCCTGTGGAGGTGGTGGCGAGCTTTGCCGCGTTGTCGTAATAAAGGGTAACGCCAGCATCTTCTGAAGCAAGGATAAGCGTTTCAGATGAGCCAGTTGTGCCACTAACTACTTGGAACACTCTCGACGAATCATTGTCGTCAGAGTCAATGCGAACTACGGCAGACTCTTTAGTAGAAATTGTTATTCCGTCAACTGCTGTAAAGTCTAAACCGGTAGACGATTCAAGGCCGTCAGATACTACCGTTCCGGTGACATCAATGCCTGTGTCGCTAACAGTCAGCTTTGTGCCTGTAGCATTGTCATCAATACCAGTAGAGGAAAAATCAGTAAGAGGATAACTCAAGTCTGCGGAAACGATTGTTCCGTCTGGAATAACCTGAGTGTTAATAGTAGTACGAGCCATTAAATTTTATCCAATAAAGCTACGCCCATAGTGACAACTAGCCCGCTTAGAAAGATAATTACGCCACCGGCAACTTTCATTAGTTTGCCTTCGATTCTTTCTAGAGTTTCGTCGATTTCTTCAAGCCGATTAAATGTAGTTTTCCAACGCTCTTCGCATTGAGCGTCGTGACTTGCCATAAATAGTTCAAGATCATGAACTTTATCTTCAAGATTCTCCATTTATTAATTTATCCATCAACTTTCCATAGTTGCCTTGGCCAAATGGAGTACTACCGTCGTTAATCTGAACATTTGTTTGATTACGAATATTTGTAGTGGCTTTTTCAGCATCCGCCTGGGCCTTGATCTCATCCATTCTCATCTTATGAGCCATTTGAAGAAGGTCGGCTAAATCTTTATTAGAATACATGCCAGTATCCTGCGCTTCTTCAAGTTTGGATTGTATCATCTCATCTAAGGCAGAGGCAATATTATTCTTATTGCGAAAACCCATGTCAAGATAAACTGTGTCAATATACTTTTTAACTTCGCGTTTATTTAACGCTTCTACAACCCTGTTTTCAGGAACCTGGAGATGTTCGCAAACGCCGCGAATATTACCGAACTGTAAATACGAATTCGCAATTTCCAGTCCTTCTGGAGAAATTGTAGTTACTTCTTTACTCATAATGTGTATTCTACCTTAAGAGGGTTAAAATGTCAAGAATTAATTTTTAGGTGGTTGGTGGTGTAGGCCAGTTAACATCAGCTACATATTCTACATTTGGATTATTAGCTGGAATGTCCCGAAGAGCTTGTCGATATGTAAACCACTCTGCCTTTTGCTCTTCTGTGAGGGGAGCATCCTTTATTTGAGTCCAGTCAGACTGAGTAAGGTATGTATTTCTTAATTTACGAATCTCTGTCCAGAGAGATTCCGAGTTAATTTCCCAGATAACTTGTTCGACATTCCACTCATGATGCTTAGAAGGAGCACGGGGACGAACTCTCCACATATCTCCATTCCACCAATAGGTATTCATATCAAAAGTTTGCCATAAATCTTCGGGCACTTCTCTATATAAAGCATTCGTATTAAAAGGGCAGGATTGTCCATCTACTAATATATCATCTCTTGCAGGAGATACTACGCCTTCGACAAGACCTGTTATTTTATCTGTAATTGCAAATGTTTTCATTTATATCTCCACTATTAAAGTTGTAGGAGAACCCCCTATTCCTACAGTTTCTATTGCGTCTTGTTCTGTGCCTCCAGTTGCTTCTAAGGTAACTGTTTTCTTTATTACTTGAGAGATTGTTTTATTTGTATCATCATTGAATCGAGTAACCCAAGTGTTTACAAAACCAGGTGTAATTTCTCCTGCAGGTTTAACGCTTGCATGCTTTTGCTGCTGCATAGCATACCAATCATATCCAGTGCTTCCTGGATCTGTAGTAGCCTCTCCTAATATGTCATCTTGAATTCTCATAGCTTTTGTGTCAAATCCATTAAAAATTATATTTTCGGGATCTTGATCGCCCGAAGTATCATATACAACTAAGCCGTATTCTGGGATACCGTTAACTGTTGTTGGAACATTTCCAATCGAAACTGCGGGAACAAAAACTGCCCAGTCCCAGTCGTATGCTCCATCTGCTGTGAGTCCCCAAGTGCCAGAAGAGCCTTTATACGCATAACACATAGGATCTCCTGTTCGAGACTGAGGCCTTACAAAAAATAAAGCATTTGAAGTGGTAACTCCTGTTGATACTAATTTTGTCTGCCAATCCCCACCAGACTGGGCCAAAGAAGTTGTAGTACCAGTAGCTTTTAGCTGGTATGTATTTTTCGCTGTACTATCTGTATTAATTTGAGTATAGCCGCCCGCACTTAAAACTTTTAATCCATATCCCATGGCTTAATTCCTAGATGTTAAATACCAAAACATTAAATGTTAAAGCTTGGCTTGCCGTTACCCCCAGCATATTAATTCGTACCTGAGTTCCATTATTTTCTAAAGAGGCTGTTACTCTATCATCCGGAGTATTTGGATTTAAGTTATTTTCAATTATTACTACATTTCCTCCCGGTGTTTGAGCCGTTGAGACCCCTGTAGATGCTCCTTGAGATACATTTACTTGAGTAGCATAGCAGAAATCTCCAACTCTATCTGAGTTTGTAATTATAACATTACCAGAAGAGTCTAATATTTCTAATCCATAGTTACCCGTTCCGCCGCCGCCTCCGGTGCTTCCTCCTGGGCTGCTCTCAGTAGTAAAAGAAAATGTATCTGAAAAAATTGTAACGCTGTCCTGAGTAAGAGTTAAAGTTGATTGTGTTGTATTGGAATAGCTAGAGGAAGTCTCTGCTAAGACTTGTAAAGTATCTCCATCTACCACTGTAATAGAAGTTCCTGACGCGGTGCTATTTGCAAAAGTTTGTCCATTTTTACTAAGTCGAACTGTACTCCCTCCAGAATTTTTAGTTAGCAAGGCCGTTATATTTCCTACGGCTCCGGAAAGTGTTATTGTTGCACTAGAAGTTGTTGCTTCTACGGAAACAGGGTTACTTAAAGTTCCCAAATTCATTGCAGTAAGGCGGCCAAGAGTAAAACTTGTGCCTGTGCCTGTTGCATTTTGATAATTATCTCCTGTACCGTCTTGTCGATACCGAATATTATAATTTCGAGTATTTCCTGCAGTTGGCAGTTCTTCCGGATTAGTTGCTGTTGCTGTAAGTGTTCCGTTACCTACTCGAGTATCATATGTAGCACCTTGACTATATAATTGATATTGAGTTGAAGAGTTTCCATCTGCTATAGTTAGTACTAGATTTGTAGAATGATTATTTGCCAAAGTTTGACGAACTCCAGTTACTGTAATATTCTCGTCTGCTTGCTCAAAGCGGCGTGCAAAAAACTCTGCCACAGACGCTGCTTGAGAAGGATATTGTTTTGTACCGTCCCCGCCATTTGCAGAAGTCTGCCGCCTCCAAAATTTGTAATTTACTGTGTTTCCTAAAGCTGGCAAGTCCCCCGGGTTTGTAAGACCAAAAGTAAGGCTAGTATTAGAAGTATTTCCTGTAGAAAGAGTTTGACTAGCTACAGTATCTCCAACAGTTAAATTTCCTGCGGTGGTTCCAGAAGTTATGTCTATTCCGTACTGACTTTGCAGCTCTTTATTAGTAAAGAAATAACTAGTGCCTAAGTGGTCGTTTTGTACTATTGTGTCTTCAGTAGGGTTACTTAAACCCGAAAAAGATACTGTTTCATTTAAAGAGGATGAAGCGTATAAACGAATTTCATTCTCATTTTGTATATAATCCGCACTTGTCCAACCATTAGTTTGGTTTAAATAACCATCTGCTAGACTTCCTCCAGGACTTACTACGAAGTCGGAACCTACTATAGTGCCACTACTATAGACGGCGGTTCCAAGGCCTCCAGTAAGAGAACTACGCTTACGAATTCCAACATAAATTGGAGTATTACTTTTTGCCAGATTAAAATTAGCTGACCAATACCCTGCTACATTAGTTCCGTCGCTATTGCTGTGGGTATACCAATTTGTGGGAGACGAGGATGAAGTTGACCAGGCAAATTGAATATCTCCATTATTAGTTCCTCCTCCTGCCGTATCTGTTAGTTCTACAAAAGGAACTATTTTAGTATGATCATTTCCATCTATTCTTGCCTGCAGTCGAGTTATTCCGGGAGTTGTAAAAGCAGCTTCTCTATAAAATCGAGCGTATGTAAGAACTGCCGACGAGTCGTAGCAAACACTCCAAACACCGGTTCCATCTTCAACCTCTGGAACTTGAGTCCATAAGAAATAACCTAAAAGCGAAGTTGTTATATTGCTATTAGATACAGTCGCGCTTAAAGAAGTATTTCCTGTTCCAAAATTATTATAAACTACTTCACTGCCACTTCCCGGACTAGATCCATTATTTAATCTATATTTTTGATTTGTTTCAACGCTCGTTATAGAAATAGACGGATTTGTAGTAGTATTGCTATTGGCAATTGCATAGTTATTTTGACCAGAGCCGGTAACAGCAAACACATCGACAACTCCTGTTCCCGATACAGAGATTGCAGAAGTTGTTGTATCCGCGGCAACATAATCCTCTCTAGTTACAGTAAATCGAGTTTGTGCACTATTTGTCGGAGTATAAATCGATAAAGGGGAGCAAGCCCATTCTGTTGTGCCATCCCCGCCTAGACTGGTAGGTACAATACAAAAGACTCTATAAGTTACCGAAGAATTTACAGGAGGTAGTTGATTTTGAGTTAAACTGCCAGTTGCTGAACCCCCTGAAGCAACAGAATTTATTACAATTCCTGAAGTAGCGCCTCCATATGTAGTTCCTGAATCAATTCTTGCAATATACGTAAAACCATTAACTATTCCCGCGCCTCCAATAGTTACCGCTCTTGAAGTTCCGTTATAATAAAAGTATTCCTGTGCTCCAATTGTAGCTGCTGCTGGGCCAGAAATAGAGGCAAAAGGCCCCTCACGGTATCTTCGTTTTACTGTAAACGTTCCGACACTTGTTGCGCTTCCATTCCCTCCATTTGTAGTGCTTCTTCGTACAAAAACGGTACAACTTACTCCGGGGTCTGAAAGACTCTGATTAGGAAAATAAGTTGTATTTATATTATTACTAACAGTAAAAGTAAAATCAGAACCAGAGGCAGTATTTTTAGTGGTCCAGTCCTCTAAAACTACACTTGTATTACTCGTTAAAACAACTTTATACTCATCTAATATATTTCCATTTCCAACGGTTAAACTAAAACTTGATGCATCCCATAATATATTTTTATTTGTGGGAAGAGTAACATTTGTTTGAGGATTTACATAAGGAACAGTAATTGTAGCACTAGAAAAGTCTTCACTATATACAGTTCCGGTATTATTTGTCTGTATTTGCTCTCTGACTTGAAGAGTTATTGGAGAACCCCGTTGGCTCCCTGTACCGCTATAGGTATTACTAGTACTGAACGCTTGTAAAACTGTGCCGCTCGTATTCGGGCCATCAATAAATCTATAATTAATTGTTCCTGGAGATGTTGCAGTAGTGCTTCCAGTAATTATAAAAGTACCGTTTGATTGAGTATCTGTTGTTAGGCTAACACTTGCTGTTCCAGCATTTGCTTGTGTGTGTATGAGTACATTGTTACTTGTGGCAATAATCGAGCTACTTGAGCTGGACAGTCGAAGAGTGGCTGCATTATTTTCCCAAACCCCGTCTGACACATTTCCTGCGGGGTCTTGGCAAGTTACATTAAAACTTCCTGAAGTTCCAGTAAGGGTACTACTACCGCTTCCAGGACTGAAACGCCCGGTTGTAGAATTCCAGCCTTTTGCAGAAGAATCATTAGAGGTCCAACTAACTGTTACAGTAGTTCCCGCAGCGAGGGAGCTTCCGCCTCCTATAGAAATAGTGCCGGTTGAGGCTCCAATTGTACCGCTTATTGTGGCAGTTCTTGTAATTTGGTTATTATTACTGTCTTTTCCAGTGCCTGTAATTGTTGCACTATAACTTCCGTTGCTCGTGCTTCGAGTAAAGTTATTAATAGTGATTTGAGCCTTACCACTATTACCTCCACTGCTCGGAACAGTACTCCAACTTAAAGTGGCAGTACAATTTGAGTCACTAGAAGATAGAGATGTTCCGCCAACAAATCCACCTACTGTCCAAACAATAGTATCATTATTGGCGACTACGTTTTGGGTATTAGAAAAGCTTGCCCCAGTGCCAGAATTAGAATCATCAATATTGTAAGTAGCCATTAATCATATACCGAAGGAATACAGGGAGCGTGCTCTACAAGTTGTAAAACTAATCCTATAAGACCATACAAATAATCTGCATCAGACTCGGAATAAATAGCTAAAATATCATCTAATGTGCAAGACTGCCACCAAGCTAAATCATGATACATACAGCCAATATTCATATATTCGCTAGTATAAGTTGCTACAAACTTACTTACAAATACATTTTTTATTTCTTTTCCATTCCCTAAGGTATTATATATTTTAGTATTTGTTAAATTTATACCGGTTAAATCTGCTCCAATAAAATTACAGTGAGAAAGATTACATCCAGTTAAGTCTGCTTCATTAAGATTTGCTCCTCTAAAAGTTGCTTCTTTAAAAATACAGTCCTGAAAAGTAGTTCCTACACAATTAGTAAAAGCCATAGTTGCATGAGAGAAATCTAATCCCCCATAATTTTCGCCGCTAAAGTTTCTATAGGCAAAATAACCTCTCTCCCCCTCTGGAAGATTTTTAACCCAGTTTGCATTAGCTTGAACTTCGTTAATTAAGTCAGCGCGAGCTATGGGTTCTAGGCGTCCATGCGGGGGAAAATCCCCCGTATACTGTACGTCTGTCATTTTTATGCATTATTCGCATCTACTACCGTCTGAAGCGCAGAAACAGTTGTTGAACTAAATCCTGCCGCCGCCAAGAAGTCAACCATATACTGAACAGTGGTCCACTCTGAAGAATGTCGATCTTCGTCAAAACGAATAGTAACTGAAGGAGCACCTTCTGTATTATCACCGCTGGCGTATTTTTGCATATCAATCATAATTTTTTCCTTTTATCCCCATTGCTCTGCGAAAGCGTTGGCGATTCCTTGGTAAGTAAGTGAGCGTTCTTTTGCTCGGTTAGGTGTGTTGGGAGTATTGTCCCGACCACAGTTATACTGATTTGCCCATCTTTGGTACTTGCGACCAGAGGGACTTTCAATAATTCTAGGAGGAATCTCATTGGTAGGTTCAAGTTTAGCCAAGCCTCTCATCCATAGCCCTGTCTTTTTGCTAGCATCATCTCCAAACATATAGGGATGAATATATTGAGGCTTAGGCATAAACTTGAGTCGAGTGTTGATACAGCCGACTGGATTCTCAATAGCCACTTTTGGTATTGGAGCTTTCCAAAGGGTTGTAACAAATTCTAGCGCCTCTTCTGTTTTAAGTGCTCGCTCTGGTCTTTTCTTGTTCCAGTGCAAGCCAGAAGATGCTAAATATGTACAGGGAGGATGAGCAATCATCAAATCCCAGCCGTCGTCTAATACGTCAAGAACGTTGCCCTGATAGTGAGGACCTTCACTCTCTGTCGGTAATATATCACACGACATAGCGAAATGCCCACGCGCAGTAAATGCGTCTCGTACCCTTCCCGAATATTCACAAGCTACTAATACTCTCATTTGATTCCTCGAATTTTAAGAGTATATTATAGCCTCATAGTACCTCGAATGTCAAGAAATATTTTTAACCGCCTGACGCAATAACGGAAATGACTCCTATAATTATACCAGCTGATGTTCCTAGCCCTAGCACTACTGCACTTACATCAATCCAAAACCTTTTTCTCTCGGAGCGTCTTACGGCTTCATCAATGCGTGCTTGACGAATTGCTCGTCGTTCCGCCATCATGTCGTTGTAAAATTCTTGCTGTCCTGTGTATAAAAGATACTCATACAACTCTTTTTCCATCTGCTTTATTTTATGTTTTGCATGAGTTACTTCTAATGCTTGAGCTTCTACACTATTTCCTGAGAACATCTTCTTAAGCATTGGTTGATTATTTGCATTGATGTTTTGTTCTGATAAAGCATCTTTTGCTTCAAACCACTTTCCAAAGTAGTCTACCATGTCTTCGATTTCTCGCCCTGTCTCCATGCCTTTTTTCAAAGCATTAAATGCTGTACTAGCTAAAGACACAGCCGCAGCTATTTCCATCATGTTTAAAATCCTGACAAAAAGTCCTTGAGTTAAATTCCTCCTTTGGTAGTATTTTCAGTTTAAATTATACCGAGGTGGAGTTCGAATGTCAAGAAATTTTTTTAAGCACCCTTTCGGCTTTCGAAAATTTCACCAAGTTGTACGTGAGGGGGAGCGCGCGCGAGCCAAATGAGAATGAGTCTCATTACCGCCCCCCATACAGCATAGACCCCTGGCGGTCAAGCATTTTTTGTGACATATTACCAATTATTTTTCTGTACATCATGACCCAGGATGGCTTAGACTTGGCACTCAATAAACGGAGGCTTTGCCATGGATAATCAACGCGAATTTTTCTACACTTGCCTAATGTTTGCTGGATTGCTCTGCATTTTTGCCGCTGTGCCCGCTGGCGCTTTTTTTGGTTTCGATGTTGCGGCGGCGGTATTTTCTGGCGGGTCAATAACTCTTTTACTTTCCGGCGTGATTCTGGCGATTTATTCAAGCGCGCGAAAATGGTAATATTTCACAAAAAAATGTTTGGACTTTCATGGGATATTTTGAGATAATCTTTTCATCGGTTAGGGGATGGGCCTCTACCGAAAACACTAAGGAGGGCATTATGCCTTACACTGAAAAGCAGGTAGCCGCACTGCAAAACGCGGCTCAACAATTCGGCACTCTCAACGGTGAGATTGCCGGTAAACTCGCCGCCGATCTCGGCCAATCCAAGCGAAGCGTGATCGCTAAGATCAAGTCGCTTGATCTGCCCTACGCGGTAGCGGCCAAGCCCGTGAAGGGCACTCGCTCCACTAGCAAGGCCGAATATGTCGCGGCCATTGCGAAAGCGTTAGACGCTGACGCGTCAACCCTTGCGGGTCTGGAGAAAGCCACCGCGCTTTCTCTCTCTGGCTTGCTGGCGGCTATCCGATGATAGTCGCGCTCGCCGCTTGGATCGGGGCCGCTTGTATGATGGCGGCCCCTTTCATCATCGACACGAGCGCGGGAAAATATCTTGCGATTGTCGGGCTGGCATTATTAACATTGCAAGCGATTGCAAATAAATGCTATAATCTGGTTTTACTTAACATTGTCGGCATTGGAGGCTATTTTTATGCGCTTTATCTATGATCTAGATCACACTGTGATCGACTCAACCCATCGGGCGGCAACGCTTCCCGATGGATCAATTGACCTTGACCACTGGCGCGAGCACTCAACGCCCGCGCTTATTGCTCGGGATCGGTTGCTACCGCTTGCCGGTCACTGGAAAACCCAACGCGCTCGCGGTTGCGAAATTGTGGTCTGCACTGCTCGCGTTATGGGCGAGGCTGACTACCGCTATCTGGCCGAAAACGATTTGCGGTTTGACGGTATGATTTGCCGAACCGAAGGCGATACGTCACCGGATGCGATTCTAAAAGAACGCGGTTTGCGAAACTATGCGGCCTCCGCTGGCATATCATGGGCGCGGTTTGTCCGGTTTTCTGTTATGCTTGACGATAACCAAACCGTTATAAATCACTTGACTGCTCGCGGCTTGCGGGTTTATAATTCTCTCGAAATCAACGCAAGGGCTATCGCATGAAAAATGTAATCTTGGTTATCGACACGGAAACGGTTGGCCTTGAGGGTCACGTTTACGATATGGGTTGGGTAATCACCAACAAACGCGGCGAGGTTTTGGCCGAGCGAAACTGGCTGGTACTGGAGAACTTTACCAATCCTCAGCGAATGATGGGCGCGTTTTACGCTGGCAAAACCTTTACCCACTACGCCCCAATGCTACAGGCTGGCACTATCACGATGCGGCCTTGGGCTGAAATTGTTGCGGTTTTGCTGGCTGACATTGCGGCTTTTGGTGTTCAGACTGTCGCGGCCTACAATGCCGGTTTTGACCTTCGCGTGATTCCTCAGACTCACGAAGATTTGACCGGAGACGATTGGACAGCGTTTGACGGTTTGCAGATTCTCGACATTTGGCAATTTGCTTGTGAAACCAAACTAAGCCAAAAATCCTACACTCGCATTGCGCGGGAGTTGGGTTGGGTTTCACCCGCTGGCAATATCAAGACGGGCGCGGAATTTGCCTTCCGCTACGTTTCGGGTGACTACTCATTTATTGAGAATCACACTGCACTCTCGGACGCGCAAATTGAGACCGTCATCATGGCGGAGTGTTTTCGACAGAAAAAAGCGATTCCCTATGGAATCACCAATGGGTCCCCGTGGCGCATTGTAAACCCACAAGCGGGCGATGATGCCCACATACATGGGAGCAAGGTGGCATGAATCTAGCAAAATCTGCGGCACTGTTCTATTTGCTTTATTCTGTCGTCACTGATCTGGCAATCTGGGGCGGCATGGCTTACTACTTTTTCGGAGGCCCAACACCATGAAAAAATTGCAAGCAAAATTAAATCGACTCGCGGAAAATCTCCGCGAACCCGTTGCGGTAATTCTGGAAGGGCGCGACACTGCGGGGAAATCCTCGACTATTCGCAAATTGACCCATTACCTACCGCCCGATCTTTATAGCGTTTGCCTCTCGCACAAACCGAGCAAACGCGCGATGTCGGCATGGCTAGGATATTGGGAAACTAAACTACCGCGACAAAATCAAATCGTGTTTTTTGACCGATCATGGTATAGCCGGGCGATGGTGCAACATCTTAACGGATGGTGCACCCCGAAGCAATACGAAATT
>Ga0181575_10001871_pt1 | contig 15024 bp, 8 predicted proteins | sample 101ome_23_FD_145599 | JGI IMG/M metagenome (GOLD analysis project Ga0181575, IMG submission 145599) | Coastal salt marsh microbial communities from the Groves Creek Marsh, Skidaway Island, Georgia - 101411CT metaG (spades assembly) | ecosystem: Environmental > Aquatic > Marine > Intertidal zone... | reverse complement strand
CCCGGACGTAAAAGTTTTATCTAATAATCTGCTAGTGATGAATAACAATCTTGTAAACTACTTAGTACCTACTCTATCAAAATTTATTAACGCGCCTTCACAGTGTATGTCGATCAGAACGTAACGTGCCAGAACGTGCCAAGGGCGAGCTCAGAAATCCTCATCCATCGTGCACTAAATGACAGAGGACCATCCTGCTTGCATTATCAATTCTATCGAACGAGCAGAGAGGCTTGGATCAACAAAAACTCTTAACGTGCCGTCTGCCGTGCAAACAATCATGTTGGTGTTCTCAGATGTCAGAAGGACACTTGAAACACTGGATTCAGCCTCGAAATCCCATTTCTTGCGTAGTATCAGCTGTGGCAAATCGAACACAACTACTGAACTTTTGCCGGCTTGAGCAGTCGTCCCTGCGACGAGACTGTATCCATCTTTTGAAATCAACATGGTACTCAGCGCGGGACAGACATCCTGAAGCACAGCCGTTGACAAGACGTTTCCATTCAATGATAAAACGGTCATTGCATGACTTTGCTCAGACCACACGACAACAAAACCTTCGTCCGAAACAGAACAAAGAGAACCGCTGAGTTTTGGTATGTGCGCGATGACATCACGAGTCATGATGGAATAAAAGGTTGCTCCCCCGAAAGGACTGACAGCGACTAGTAAATCTAAGTTTGTGCTGAGTGCTATGGCCGCGGTAGCATCGCCGTGTCCCTTTAACACGCAAACGGGACCGCTCAGAGACATCTTCAGCGCTGGCGTGACATCATCCTGTCCCACATCAATCACATTTGCAACAGTCGTTCCATCATTGAAAATAGAGTTGGCGTCGACCTGGATTATCGGTGCGATTGTTTCTCTTAGATTTTCTCCGATTGTTACCTTTTCTGTCGGAAGTTTCACCGTCCAGATTCCTATTGTCCCATCAGCGGAGCCAGTTGCGAGGACTCTACCGTCTGTTGATGCAGCTAAGGTTGATATTGGCCCCCGATGACCAACTTTGACACTCTCCACAACACCTTTCTCCATATTGAAGATTTGTAGAGAGTTGTCTGCGTATCCACCGATGACGAGGTGTCGACCTCCAGGTAATGTTGCGCATGGCAACGGCGAGCCCTCACGTGCCAGTCTGGGATCAAGCTTTCCTATTGCTTTTACGCACTCTGGAGTTTCACTCAAACCAGTGCGTCGACGAATCGAACCCATGAATGAACCTAGCGTCGTTTGTTCTTTCGCTGGCTCAAATGTAAACGGCATTCCAGAGTTTCCAGGTACGTTTGGTAGGAATTGATGAATTTTGATATCCAACGCTGGTGAAGCAACGACAAGTTGCCCAGTTGATGTCATACCCATGAAGCTTGTACGATTCTCACCGTAAGAGGGTGTCGCAAGTTTGTACTCTCGTACATTTTCTCCGTTATCAAAGAGTAAATGCGAGCCAGTAACTGAATCCACCATGCGTTGACGAGTCGGATGAGGTATTGTGAGTAGCTGCGATGGCGTCTGGCCAAAGCATGCAATCTGATCTTCTGTCGCCTTCAGCAAGAGAGGATCTTGGATTGCCTCCACGTCGACTGCGCCTTCGTACGTCATATAATAGAACACATTGCAAGCTGATTCTGCGGCTTTGCCTTTTTGCTTGTACCCGAAAATCAGATCGATCCAATGATGAAGGTTTCTACTAACGAATTCACTTTCAAGCGCCGCACGTTGCTTGGCTACAAAATCCTCAGGAGAATCGGCCCAGGGCGGCAGTATGACTCCATCGACTTTTTCATCATTTTGAGTGACACCAAAATTGATGTTATTGACGTTCTTGAACATCTCGGGCATGTAAAAAAATTCTGGAACCAATTCCTTGACATCACTCATGTCACTGTAGCAACTGCGCCATGTCGACGCAACGCTATGGAAAAGTCTGTCAGCGTGATCAAATTTGCCCCCTTGCAGTTCGTAAGCAAGCGTCGTGAATGGATCAACGCGGAGCAGGTAGAACAACACTGTACCAGAGGAACTGTAGTGACTACCGTAGTGAAACTTTGGGATTTCAGGGTCGTCAAAAAATTCGTATCGTTCCTTGATCCGTTCCAAACGAGCAGGATTCAGGGCACCAACTGGCTTACGTAGATCTCGATACACCTTTGGGTCGTTGAGATCCAACACGTCAGATGTATAATCTGAGATGACCCAAGGGAAGACTGGGTATTGAGTTATATCCTGGTACGTTCGCCCTGCGAGAGTGTTCAATGCCATGAGATAGTCAAAGTTTGATATTTCTCGACGAATCCATCTTGACGTAATGTCACTTTTCCGCAATAAAGCCTCTGGTTTGCTCGTCTCGAGATAGAGCGGAACGAAGTTCGTCGGTTTAATCTTGATTAGGACCCGAAATACTTGCCGTCTTTCTGAAGCAGTTCCAAAATCGATGAAATGAGTCGAACGATCCAACATAAAAAACTCTAACGCGCTTCTGCGTAGGAGGTACCTTCTGCTTTGAACCTGATGAAGACTAGCTAATGGCCACGTCCAAGTATGAGATCCATCAGCCGTCGAGAAGGTGATTTCTTCCTCAGAAATGATGAAATTTCCGCTGTGAATTTCCAATGGAGTAACCATCGTCGCTGAGCACTCGTACAGTGTACTTTTTGATCCGCTGCGGTTTGCAGCCATCGCAAGCGCCGCAGTGGCCGCCATGACTTCTTTCATTTCTTCCGCGTTCATCGACTTTTGTGGACTAAGGGGCAAGTCATCTTCGTCGTCTGAGGTGTCTTGAGTGTGACGTACGGGGAGTTTTATCTCCATCGCGGTCGCATCAAGAGGCTTTGCGTGAGCTAACCTGGTTTCAGTAGCGACTCTTCTGCTCTTCGTGACTCGCGACAAACGATATCTCCTCCTTCGTCCGCTCTCGACTGAATCTACTCCTAGACGAATCGCATCGTTTTCATCACGTATTTTTCCCATCAAAGAATCGTGAGCTTGCAGATCCCGAGCGAAGAGTTTCCATGCTGCGTCGGTGGCATTCAGCCGACTGCCTTCTGCTGCGATACACAGCGTTCTGCGTGAGACTTCCTTTGACAGGGCAGCGAGCCATTTCGATGACATCGCGATGTGAACATATTCTCCTTCCCATATTTTCACAAACTGTGCAAAGGTGTCCGTACGCGTACGCTGAACAGCGAGCTGTGCTTGCAACCTGGAGTCTTTCGATTTAGGGCCTCTCGCTACTATCACACTATTGCGAACCTCACAGACTGGTGTCGACGTGGCGATGCACATCAACGACTCTTCGATCACGGGAGTAGTCAGGAGCTTAACCCATGAGCCCGTGCATAATTTGGAGATCGCTGTGTCCATGGTACTCGATGCGAGAGAGCGGAGAGTGTTTGAGGAAATTTGTTCCTCTGTATTCTCTGCAATGGCGTCGCGCCACCTGGCAGCTGTAGCAATAAGATACGTTGTCAACGCCCTGATGTACAATGAATTCCGTCTTTTCATGGCGTTATGACGCCAAACTTCATCGAGAAGTAATGCTATTACCCCGGGGGCAAGATGTGCAGATTGTCGAGCCGATGGTGCCTGCAACAACGGGGTCAGCAAGTTATGGAGAACAGAGAGCTTCTTTCCCAACACACTTGACTGTGAAGTTCCCCATAGCAATTTCGATTCAAACGCTATTGCATCCGATATCGATGAGTTTCCAGATGTAAGTGATCCCAAAGTATTCACAATGTGCGCTGGCATCAGTGGAAGCTCGTCGTCTATAATCTCATCTACCGACTGCTTTTCTTCACGGAAGTTTGCCAATGTGAGCCGAAGAAGCAAATGAACCAACTCGTCGTCCTTTAAAATGGCAGGATAAGAGTCAGCATTTGCACAAGTACTTCCAACAAGTGATGCGATGATTTGTTGCGTTGCGGCCAAGAGCTCAACCACGCGATCATCACTCTTACTCGTAATCGAAGGAGTCTGAACAGTGAGTCCATCTATGAGTCGGCGGCGATTTTCCCATCCATGAATAGTGTCCGTGGAGTAGTTACCGTAACTCACTAGCGCATCAAATACTTTTCTGACTTCATCGACACTGTTAGATGCTACTGAAGATGTTGCTAGGCATCTCAAGTGCTCCTCTACCATGTGTAGCAATGCGATGGTATTCTCGTAAGTAACATTTCTGTCCGATGACGACTGCATATTTTTCACATCCTCTGAAACACAGATTGCTTTGAGCTCACTCAGCATAAAGTTGGTCAGATCTCGGAAGATTAGGTGCTGCACTTCAATGCTCTTCGGCTTGTCGCCATTCGTGATCGCTTCGATGGATGTTATGACATTTTCCAGAACGCGCCATCCATCACTGATACGCATTGAATGTTGAAGCAAAATCAGAAGCAAGTTACTTGCGGCGTCCAGCACTTCGCGACTCTGACTTTTGACTAGCACGCCCGTCAACCAATTTGGAAACTCTGGTAAAGAGAGAAGCAAGTCTCTGTTTTCAGCATAAGCAATTGCAATGAGCATCATATCGTCCAGAGCTTGCTTGGATACCTCATCTCCGCAACGAGATAAAGTTGCAAGCATCGAACCTAGAATACCAGCACTGATCATCCGCACTGGCTCAGTCATGTTGATATTTGTAGTAATGTCTATGACGAGAGCTGATTGCATCACCGCTCTATAGACATCCAAAGTTAGAAGATCTTTAGAACCTCGATTAAAGGCGTATCGCACTGCTCTCTCGACGCTTCCCTTTGTAACCTTTTTACTTCCCCCCACTTCCGTGGTACGATTAGCACTTATGCAGCCTGTTTCAAGCATATATCCAAACAGAGAGATAGATGCCCCAAATAGAGTTTGTACGCCTTGCAGCTTGTGGTCAAATTTGCCCCGGAGGGAGAGTGCGCGTATCAGCCCCAAACAAATCTCAACTCCACCTCTTGCCACAAAAGCAAAGAGAAACTCATTAGCCCTCTCTGTCTTTGGCGAAACGATCATAGAGTGCACGAGCCTCACCATTGCCGCCAACATGTATGGGCAGGGACATTCCGCGAGATATCCAACGATGATGTCAACTATCGACTCCATACTGTCGCATGTGTTGGCGAGTAAGTTTACGGATACCAACAAATCGTCTATTAACGCCAGCGATTCGACCTCCGATACCCTAAACTTTCCTTTATCATCCATGGCGGATTTCGCTGAATTGCTGTGCAAAATTCCACCCATCATTGATGACCTAGGACAGAGCCAGCGACGAGCATTGTCAAGCAAACTTTGGAATGCATCAACTTGATGCATCACCTGTGGGCTCGAGTTGCACTCGGCAGAGCACATGTTGAAGAGTCTGCGGATACCTCGGGCACCCAAACCGTCCCAGGGTCGTAAGTCTAAGATGAGTTCTGTATATACTTGCTTCATGAGCACTTTATGACCCTGAACAACCGATATGAGATGCTCTAGCGAGTCTAGCACAGCTTCTTCTTCATCGTCAAGGGCATCTTCAGAAAATTGATGACGCATTGCCTCCAGGCCATACGGCAAGACGTGCGATAGTAAGCTTGCTACGTTACTTTCTTCTAGTATTGCCAAGTTTTCTGGGTGATTTTCACATGCACCAGCGATTATCCCTATGACAGACCTTATCGAGTTCCCCACAGAGAATGTTTCTTCGTGCACGTCTGAAAATCCAGGATCAAGATCTCTGGAACCAATGAAAGGGCAAACAAACGGAAGAACAATCGCTGGTCCGCTCGACCCCGATGACCAAACTGAATCACGTATTAATGAACGCTTCGCAAATGTCGTTCCACCTAAAAGAGCAGCTTTTGATTCACCTTTTGCGCCAGCTGGAGAAATGTCGAGAACAAAACTTTTGCTAGCCAACCGAGGGTGTAAAATTTGAAGCACAGTAGGCGCCAATAAATTGTCTAAAACTTGGTGTATTCCACTGCTCGTGCTCGCTGAAGTGGAAGTTCCATCTGCAAAATGTGGCATGTGAGAACCACCGCGATCTGAAAGCGCTTTCATGGCATGTCCACCAAGTGCTTGCTTGAAAATATACACTGGACCAAGACTTCCAAAAAGAGCGCATTGACGACGCTTCCTCTGAAGTCCAGCCATTGCCGCTGGTGGATTGGTACCGATACAACAAAATCCGAGTGGTTTACTCATTTTTGGAAAATCGAATGAGTGTGTTTCGACGCAGATACCGTTGACATAGAGTCTCGTCTCTGCGGCGCCGGTTCGCACACTCGCTGGTTTGTGCTCTATTCCCATGCAGAACCATCTCTTCAACGGAAATTTGTACGAAAACGGCAGCGTCATCCTCGACTCTTTGGAACCGTTCGCTTCCATTATCAAAAATCTATCGTGAAAGTAGCATTCGACCCCTTGACCTTCAGCAGACAGAAAACTGAATATTCTTGGCATGTGCACCTCCGCGTCCCCCGCAGCGGCAGCGGCAACTGCCGCGGCAGCGATCTTAGATGCACCTTGTTGCTGTGAGACTGAAGCTGCTGCTGCGTACGACGCCGCGGATGCTGTCGTAGTCTCGGACGCAGAAACGCTTTCGAGGTATACCCAAGTAACGAAGGCAAGTCCTTCTGTAAAGGGCCATTTTGGTTGGGCCGAGCCCAGTATCCCGCTACTCTCGCCATCCAGTAGGAATATTTCAGCCGGACCGGAGCTATAACGGGATTGAAGGGTCATATTCAGCTGATCTAATAAAAACACTTGCGCGTTCGGCGCACTTGAAGACGCGAGCCGCAGCCAAGCTTTCAAGTCAAGCGTGGAGGTGGAATAGCCAGCGACGCGCCGCAGACACTCTGCAATCAGAAGAGCATCGCCCGATATCTCAACATCCTCGTTCGACCGCAGCATTCCATCGAGCACTTGTAGCAGCGTCTTCAATACACCAACATCACAAACCGCTCGACAATTCCCCATGTATGAATTCAAGATGTGTCGTATGCCTCTCCCCAGCGCTCCTCGATGGCTCGGTCCAAACTTGGTCTTTGGCATCACCCCAAGCAGCTCGACTCCCAAGGCGACGTATCGCGCATCACACCGCAACACGGGTCCATGACGACCATCATCATCTTCATCCCGTCCCGCGTCTCCCTCTGAATCATCCATCCCATCATCATGTGCCCCCAAAACCGCGGCTTCTCCTCCGATGTGTTCTAACAACTTTATAACGATGACAGCCAGTTCGTCCTCGTTCGCCGCCTCTGTGCGCGCCTTGAGCTCATCCAACGCGTCTGCGTCCGCAACCAACGCCGCTAAACTCATTATTTTCTCTAAATGTTCGTCATCTCGCGTCGACGACGATCCCCAAGTCCCTGAACTCCGTCGAAGCCTCGACTCGGATTCCCCATAGTACTGCTCTTCGTCAAATTCGAGCAAGAGCTCCATCTGCACGCGGCCGACAACGACGACGACGACGCTGTCGACGACACTACCGACGACGACGCTATCGCGGGAGTCTCACAGCCGTTTCCTCACTTTGACGGTTTCCACCCTGGTCCGTCGTCCCTCGGAATCTGACGACGCTGTCGTCGACGTCCACACCAGCCGTTGGCGTGGTGTGGCGTCGCGTCCCAGTCGTCGAGGTTCGCACTTTGTATGTGTTTTAACCGCATCTAGATTTTCGATGGAAGTGAAAGATAAAATTAATCGCGAACCCTGAAGTGTGCGCGACGCGCGCGCGCGCTTCGCTGGTTTCGAAAAGTGGTGAGGAGAGTTGATCGGGTTTAGTCACAAAGTGTGCGTGTGTTTGCTACTAACATGTCTAGGGGATACTAGGTGGTAACTGGTGCGTTAATCGCCCGCGTTTCCGCGACCCCGACCGCGGCCGCGGCCACCTTCGCCGCGGCCGCGGCCACCTTCGCCGCGGCCTCTCCCTCTGCCGCCGCGTCCCGAAGTTTGCGGTCGGGCGCGTATTTCCTCCTGAACCTTGTCCAAAACATCATCCGGAACGCAGATGTACTTGATAGTGTTCCCCCGCACGTAGCATTCCGCCATTCTCCAGAACCTATCGCCGTCTTTGGACGTACAAATCACCTCCTTGAGATGCACGTTCATCCACGTATCGCAGCTCACCAAGGTTCCGTTGTACGTCTCCCCGTTTTTGAGCTCCACCAGCATCGGGTGTCCGCACGACGTCTTCAACAGCGACAGCGGCAACATGGTTTCCGATGAACAAACTAACAACCAAACCGGTTTTTCCTCCCTTTTTCCCAGCGCGTGTTATCCCTCACGTCGCGTACTAAATCCCAAAGTCTTCTCCTTTGAAGAGTTTTGAGATTGAGACTGAGAAGTCTGGGTTTACACGCGTCCCGTGTGCCGAAACCTCTCACCGTCGGTCTCGCGCGGTCTACCGTGCGTCCACCTCTTTTACTCAATCTTTCGTCGACGCGTTCGCCTCACTCTGACGCGCTACAGTCGTTTGCTCACTCATCGATTCACGAGGGAAGGACGATCGAACGCATACACGCGCGGGCCTTCTAAACTTGACCCTCTTCGTTTTTTGTGGTTTATGAATCGTGCTATGCGTTTGATGATGAGTTTTGTTACTGTATGCACATACAAATTGGGACGAGACGAACGAATGAACGAACGACCGAGCCCGCGCGCGTTGTTGTCGTTCACCGAGGCGCCAGAGCGCGTTCGGTCGTCCGTGCCGGTCGTCATGTTCGTCCCGGTGGGCATCAAAAAGCTCACCAACGTGGCGGTGGTGAGATACAAGACGCACGGCGTGCGGTTTGAGATTGCGTGCTACAAGAACACGGTGCTTGCGTACCGCCGAGGACACGAAAAGGATTTGGACAACGTGTTGCAGTCGACGCAAATTTACGCAAACGTATCAAAGGGTGTGTTTGCCAAGGAGGAAGATTTGGTCGAGGCGTTCGGGACGACGGATCAAGAGGCAATATGCAAGGTGATACTCGCGAAAGGGGAGCTTCAGGTGAGCGAAAGGGAGAGGAAAGTTGAGACGGAGAGTGCGCTTCGAGACGCAGTGACGACGCTTGTTGAAAAGTGCGTCAACCCGGCGACGAAACGACCGTATCCACCAGGTATGATTGAAAGCGCGTTGAAGGATATACATTTTAGTATTGATACCAAGCGAAGCGCAAAGCAGCAAGCTTTGGAGGCACTCCCTCGCCTTCAAGAAATCTTTCCCATAAAGCGCGCGGAGATGCGCTTTGCAGTGGCGGTGCCGTTGGACAAGGAAGAGAAGATTGTCGAATTCGCTCGAGAGAACGACGGAACGGTGGAGTCGAGCGATATCAGCGCGAACGAAGCAACGGTCAATTTCACGGTGGACCCCTCTCAGTACCGTGCTTTGGATAAACTCGCGAAGCAGTGCAAGGGGCGATTGGAAGTTGTCACGCTCGCCGTGATGGAGGAGGGAACGATGACAGGAGATTTCGACGCCGACACGATGAAAGTGACGAGCGAGGGACGGGATGCGGAACTTCAAAAGGCGGAAGAGGAGTTGGCCAGCGTACAAATTTCTAGACCAGTCACTAAACTAGTGTCGGCCCAGAGACGCGCTGAGCAACCGCTCAGCGCCGCCGACGCAAACATTCTCGTCCAGAGGTGCTCCATAAGTGCGCTCCCAGAAGAGCACGCGAGTCGACGAGACCGGTTCGCAGATTTGGACAAGTATGGTGAGGGATGGGAAGTCGAGCTACGCGCCAGAGAAGGATCGTCAATCGTTGATGCTGTGTTTTACTCGCCGTCTGGGGAACTCTTTAGAACGTTCGCCGAGGCGCGTCGCAGCGCCATGGCTGCTTCAAAATGATAGACTCTATAGAAATAATTGACAAAATGTAGCTACTTGTAGGTTCAAACTTCATCGTCGCTGTCGATGAGATCAGAAATTTCATTCTTGCTAATCTCTTCGTCGTCACCAATGTCCATGGCGCTCTGGAGTTCAAATGTGGAGCGTTGTTGAAGAATCGCAGCGGGGTCCTCTTCGACAAGCTCTGGTACGGTAGAGCCCGTACGCGCGGCAATCTTCGCCACCCTTTCGAGATCTGTCTCATCATCCTTTTGCAAACGACCGATCGAGTCCAAAAATTCTTCTGTCGACATGGGAGGAGCTCCCATACCCTCGAAATCGTACGGAAAACGAGGATCGTACACCTCGACGCTTACGCTCATCATTTTATGACGAATCTCCTCTGGAAAGTTGATCAACTCCATAATCTTTTCGTGATCCCACGCCGATTCGTCATCCTCGGGCTTATTCTTCAGCCTGATATCTTGCTGAAGCGACATGTACCGCTTCGCTTTGATTTCCTCCCGCGTCGCCCTCGACGCCGCGCGCTGCTCCGCCCGCACCTCCTCCTTGTACCTCTTGATCCGTTCCTCAAACGGATCAAACTTTTTCGGCGCCTTGGTCAGCGACACATACCTCGGAGGCTCCACGAAATCGCTCTCAGGAATGCTCGAGTCCCAGCACGGCCACGGCCCTTCCTCCATCGCTTCCTTGAGGTGCTTTTCCCAAGGCGGCGGCGCGTCCCCAGCCGTCTCGGCGTCGTACATCGTCCACTCCCTCGCCTCAGCCACGAACGCGGCGTACCTTTCCTCCTCCTCCCGTCGGTCTCGATCGCCTCTTCCCCCTTCCGCCGCTCTTCCCGCGCATCTTTCCCCGCGGCGCCGTCTACCCGCGGTCTCAGCCCCCGCGCCCCAGCCGCCAAGCCGTCCCGGTGCGCGTCGTCGCGTCGACGTCGAGCATCCCGCGCGCGGTGCCGTCCCCGTCCGTCCGATAGTCGTCGCGCCGGCACCCATCATCGTCGTCCAAAGGATCCAATCCCTCCGTCGATCCCTCCGTCGATCCCTCCGTCGAGAGTGACGCGCGACCCGCACGCCGGTGCGGCTGCCCCTCCCGCGGTGCTGACTGATACTTTTTAATCCTTTTTCAAAACTGGACACTACTACAAGTACTGAGTACTACCGGTAAGTAGTACGAACTGAACTCAACTAAACTGAACGACGACGGGTCGTCCAGGGTCGACGCACCCAAGGGGTGGGACTCGCCCTCTCTCACGCCACGCCACGCCACCGCCACGCCACGCCACCGCCACCGCCACGCTGCCTCTCGCCGGTGGAAATTTTCCACTGGAAAAACGAAGCGCTTCGGACGCACTCGCTCGCGCGCGGGGTGGGAAGAACACATGCTCTTGAGCGCGAGCGCGAGAGCGGTGGTTCGAGCGGCGACGCGACGAAGCGTAGGGACGGTGCGGGGAGGAGGGGACGTCGGGACGATGATGACGCCGCGTCGAGTGAACGCGCCGTCGGCGGGTGGACGGGCGTGGATGACGGGATCGAACGCGTGGACGTGGAGACGAGGCGGGCGTGGAGGACGCGCCGTCGGCGGCGGGATCGAGGCGGTGGGGGAAAGCGGCGATGGAAGCGACGGCGACGGGTCGGGGACGGGGGAGATGGATGGAAAAGAGAGAGACGGCGGGAACGACGGTGGGGCTGGGGTACGAGCGCCGGCGAAAGGACCGAAACAGAGATTGGACGAACTCACGGTGGAGCGTAATCCCGAGCTGTCGAGGACGGTGGCGCAGAGTTGGATCGCGCAGGGGAAGGTTTTGGTGGATGGACAACCCGTGACCAAGGCTGGGACAAAGTTCAAGCCGAGCGTGAAGATTGAGGTGATTGCGGAGCAGCCAAAGTTTGTATGTCGGGCGGGATTGAAGTTGGAAAAAGCGCTCGCACACTTCAACGTAGACGTGACGGGATGTGTGGCGCTCGATTCTGGGCTCAGTACCGGTGGTTTTACCGATTGTTTGCTGCAGAGTGGGGCGACGAAAGTGTATGGCGTCGACGTTGGATACGGTCAGGTGGCTGAGAAGATTCGACAGGATGAGAGAGTCGTTATCATGGAGCGGACGAATTTACGTTACGTGACGGAACTTCCAGATGCCATCGACATCGTGACGCTCGATCTCTCGTTTATATCTGTATTGAAGGTGTTACCGGCGATTTGCCGCATTTTAAAACCCGGTGGGACGATGCTGGTCTTGATCAAACCACAATTCGAAGCGAAGCGTAACCAAATCGGATCCAAGGGCGTCGTGCGAGACGCCAACGTCCACAAGGAGGTTATCGAAAACGTGATACAAGGCGCTAAACTCTTCGGCTTTGAGTACAAAGATCACACCACATCCCCGATCAAGGGTGCCAAGGAAGGCAACACGGAGTTTCTTGCCCACTTCAAGCTGTCCGAGGACGGGCCACCGCCGGAAATGCTCGAGAAGGTTGAGACGGAGGAAGAGACGTGACGTCGCTAGACGCTCGATTGTTTGTTGTATTTTTAACTATAAAACCACGAACCTTCTAGAAGCTAACTTGTAGTGGCTACTACGAGAGATATACTAATGAATTGTTTCTCCATCCTACTTGCCCGCCTTTGCTTGCGACGCCTCTTGAGAGCGCACGCGGAGGAAGTCTTGAACGAGAAGCAACTGCTTACGTTTCTTTGTCACCATGTCCATCAACTTTTCCATATTCTCCCGGATAAAGTTCACCTTTCTCTTGCAGTAATCGATCCCCTTTTCCGTGTCGTGCTCGATAAAGTACCCCGTACCCACATCGAGAAGCACCTTGTCCGTGACCGCGAGTTTTCCTGGAACGTACAGAGACTCGGTGAGGGGCACAAGCGTCTCCTTGCCCACTTCCTCTTTGCTCAGCGCCTCGATCGCCGTCCCAGAGGAGTGGTATCGGCTCACCGCTTTTTGAAGCATTTGCAACGATTCGGAATACGACGTCACCTCTTGACGAAGTTGTTCATCCACAGCCTAAAGACGACGACGCGAACAGAAGAGGGAGGTTCACAAGTGTGTCAGTCAGCGAAGAGAGGTTCATTCATTCACTTTCGAGAGACGGACGCGACGTGAACGCGATTGACGTAAACGCGACGCGAACGACGCGAACGACGCACCTGAAGCTGTTCCAAAGTCGCCGTTCTCAGGTCTAGGCTCTGCGAGCTCGCCATGATCGCGCGCACGGTACCGAGTGAGGGCGTGAGGGTTGACCAGCGCGAGCAGATCTTTGGTGTGTTTTGCGAGGACGAGCTGCGTTGACTTGGTCTGTGAATTTTTGTTACAATCAAGCCGAGACGAAATCTTCCTCTCTCCCGTCTGAGTGGACGCGTCTTAACGTACCGTCTGGGAACAATATCTCCCTGTAGTCGTTCGCGCCGTGAAGTTCAACCTGGTGGGTGTTGACGAAATGGTAGAGCTCGACGCCGCTGGGATGGGTGGTGTGCCACGTCTCGACTTCGGCGTAGTAGTACTCGACGACGCCGTCAGGACTAGTTCTCTTGATGTCATCGTTGGTGAAGTACACGGTCTCCTCGGTACCACCACCGATTGGAACCATCTCTTTGATTGTGCCGTTGGTAAAGGTGACGACGCGTCGGCCGCTACCGTAAAAGCGTTCAATCCTGCCGTCATCGTGTTCGACTTCCTGCACGACGCCGACGCTGGATAGGAGTCTAGATTTGTCATTGACGCTCGGTGCTGGGTCGTGAATGCTCAATACGCGAGCGGTGGCGCATTGCCCATCGGTATCACCGTCGTCTCGCGACGTCGACGTCCTTATCACAGGTGTCTTTTGTGCGGTTGGCGAGGCTTCTTTGAAACGACCAGATGCCAGAGGCGTTGACTGCGCCGGCGAAGAAGCCTTGGTGTGCATTCGACTTCCGACTTCAAGCTTCTCCTGCAGCATCCTCTTCTCCATCCGAAGCTCAGAAATCTCGTTATTCAAGTCAACGATTTGTTGGCGAAGTCTGTCCACGGTCAATTTCGACTTTTGCTGCTGCACTTTGAACTCTTGTTCGTTTTGCTCGAGCTGTTCGCGCAGAAATTTCGCTTCGTTTCTCTCCTCTTTAGTGGGCAAAGCCAACCTACGCTCAGTCGCGCGAGCCAAGTTTGCGCGTTCTTGCTTCAACACTCTTCTCTCAGCGTTACACTCTTCTTTGAATTCACTTTCCATCGCCTTGACGTGCGCCTTCCAGCTCGCCTTTTCCTGTTCAAATTCGCGCCGCTCTTCGTCGAGACGTTCGCATCGCTTTGACAGCTCGGACCGCTCTGCCTCCACTTCCGACAAAGAATCTCGTGTAGGGGTCGACGGGTGCGCCACTTCTCGCTTTGTAGTCACCCAGGGAACGTTGAACTCGTACGCTTCTCGGTTCGGCGGTCCCCCGGCGGCGAGCTCGCTCTCCACTCTCGATTCGAGCGCTTCAAACGCTCTCGCGTCGGCTTGACTCTGACTCTTATACTGTCTCCACGAGTCAACGACATCCCCATCCCTCGCACCACCGACGTCTCGCGATACGTTCAAATCATGACGCTTAAATAACCCTGGACTCTTCGTCGTCTTCGTCTTCGTCTTCGTCGCCGCCCCAGTCTCTTCCCCAAACGAAAACGCTCTTCGCGTCGTCGGCGGCGTCGTCGGTTGTTTCCTCCCCGACTGCACCTTGGACTTTGCTTCACCCGTCCTCGGCGTCGTCTTTGGCGTCAACGGCGACGTTCGCATCGCCCGCGACCCTTTCTTTAAAAACGGTTTCTTTTCCGTCGACCCCGCAGAGCCACCACCGTCGCTTCCGGCCGTCGTCGTCGTCGTCGTCGTCGTCGTCGTCGTTCTGGGAATCATTCGCGTCGGCGTCATCCCACTCTCCCCCGGCATCTGATCCAAGTGCGACGAGATGAGATCTTCCCACGTTCTCGACGACGATCCGTTGATCGGGACCTCGTCCGCGGGGTGTCTCCTCGTCGTCGTCGTCCCCATCGTCGTCAAAGTCGTCGTCAAAGTCGTCGTCCGATGAAGCAAGAGAAAGTCAAGTCGAGTCGAGTCGAGTCACGCGTGAAGACTTTTTTTCATTTTAAACTTTCAAAACTGGCGCGAAAACGTGGGTTCGTCCCGAGGCTTTTTTGGAGGCGCGCGCCGAGGGTGAGTGGAGGTGAGCGGGTTTTTTTTTCCTCCGCCTCAGTCGTCGTC
>Ga0181575_10001869_pt1 | contig 15036 bp, 14 predicted proteins | sample 101ome_23_FD_145599 | JGI IMG/M metagenome (GOLD analysis project Ga0181575, IMG submission 145599) | Coastal salt marsh microbial communities from the Groves Creek Marsh, Skidaway Island, Georgia - 101411CT metaG (spades assembly) | ecosystem: Environmental > Aquatic > Marine > Intertidal zone... | reverse complement strand
ATTCTAGTGTGTGGAGTGTAATTTTGTTTAAAATTCGAGAAAATTAAATTTTCATTGTAGGCATTCACTTAGAATTCTTGCGCAATTCGTGTTTATCTCTGGCATCGTCGTTTGCCCAGTCGATTCCCCCCTCGTCATTCCATGATCCCATCAATTTGTTGGTGATGGGGCAGAACAATTCCTCTGTATCTTCATCTTCGAGATACTCGACGCCATCAAATGATGTCTTTTCGAGAGTAGGTCCACCTTCTTCATCACTCATATCTTCAGTCTCTTCTCCATCGCTATCTGAAGATTCGTCTTTTCCAAGACTCTCCGGCGCCTGTTCCGCGGTTTCAGACTTCCCCTCAACAGTCTCGGCCTCCGCCTTCTCGGCAGCTTCCTTCTCGGCAGCCAAACGCTCGGCCTCCGCCTTCTCAGCAGCTTCCTTCTCGGCAGCCTCGGCAGCCAAACGCTCTGCTTCTTCCTTTTCTTGTTTTATTCTGAGCTTCTCTTCGTTGTATTTTTCGTGGAGTGCCTTCTTCCCCTTGATGTTGTCTACTGGAATTCCGTTGGCGAGAAACCACTTCTTGAATTCCGCTACTTTTTTGGGCGACTGAGGAGTTTCATCTATCTTTTCCTCAATCTCTTCAACTTTCTTCTCAATCAGGACTTTCTGATGATATTTGATCTTGCAAGAAGAACAGTACTCTTTCACGCCTTCCGGTGTTTCAACTGTATGAATGTTCTCCCTGAGAATTTCGGTGTCCATGCATCCCCAGCAAGTAGTCATGATTAGAGGAGGTGGTGTGGCTGAACCCGTTTCCTCTTCGGGTTCTGGGTCTTCGGGTGAATCCTGAGATTCCGAGGGAAAGACTCCGACCCCATCATCCGAAGTGCTTTTGGGTGATTCCGGAGGAGGAGTAGAATCTTCTTTCTCGGAGACATCCACCTTGGCCATCTCTTCATTGTAGCGATTGGTGAGATTCTTCCCCTTCAAGGTGTTTGCCAGTTCACTTGAGAAACCAAGCTCCACCAATTTGAGACGCATCTCTTTAGTAGATGCCTTCGGAATCAGGGTTGATGACGGGTCGAGCCAACAGAAAATCTCATACTTCTTGTGGCCCTCGGGGACATCTAGAGATGCCGAAGGCTTCGGTTGGTTGTATCGCCCGTTCCTGATATCAGTTCCCCCCTCCCGTCGAGCAGTCTCAAGTTGGTTGAAATGCATCCCACATAGGCCCTCGCAGCCCTCTTTGGGGTTCGACTTACACTGAACACCATATCCTCCCCCCCATGCCCGCGCCTGGCACTTACACGAGTCGTATGGAAGAAGGGACCTTTCCTTGTCAGAAGAAGAAGTGTCCTTCTTCTTGGTCGGGGATGTCTTCTTCGCAGTGGGAGAGATCTTGGACCAAGCCTCATCCCACTTGAAACTATTCTCTTCCCCCGAGCGACACTGGTCAAAACCAGCTTCCCAGGCCTCTTTCGCGACCTTCTCCATATGCTGTGCCCACTTCTTCGGCATCACAGACATCCTCTACCGATAGAGTGTGAAAGAAAGAGTCGCTTGAACTTTGTGAGCTTTTGAGCTTGTGAAGCGAGTAGAGAGTAAATGTATTCACTCAATTGTTGGTGGTTGATAAATATTGTCATACAGTGAATCAAATTTATATGAGAAAAAAAATTTTTTTTTTGTGATAAATTTGATTTGAGACAAATGTTATCTTATTAATCAAACAAACTCTGGATACTGAAAACTCCAAACACTCTTTGACTCACCAAATCTCTGAAGCACTCAGTAGCACTCAGCAGCACTCAGCAGCACTCAGTAGCACTCGAAATGGCCGCTCTGTCCCGCAGCTCCTCCTGCCCCGCTCTGAAGAATGTCTTCCGGATACCGGTGGTGACCAACCGCCGCTGTGCCAACTGCAATGGAAAGGGTCACAACCGGCGCACTTGCATCCGAGACTGGGGCGTTGTCACCTGCCCACCGGCTACTCCGCCCAAGAAAACGGCAGCGGTAAAGGCGGCGAAACCCTTCAAACAGGTTTCTCTCATCGGCGTCTCCATGTTCAACGAACCCAAGGAGTTCTACAAGAAGCCCGCGGCCGTCAAACAGGTCTCTCTCCTCGGTGTCACTTGCTTCAAAGAACCCAAGGAGTTCTACAAGAAGCCCGTGGCCGCCGGCGGCAAACAGGTCTCTCTCCTCGGTGTCACTTGCTTCAACGAACCCAAGGAGTTCTACAAGAAACAAAAGAAGACAAAAAAGACAAAAGCTCCAAAGAAATCGCCGAAAATGCTGAAGTTCGTGCAACAACAGCGCGCAAAATGGCAAGTGGAACCGGGAAATACCCTCAGTGCCGCCGAAAAACGCGCCGCGGATAGCCTCGCATCCCTTCTTGACTGAAAAATCAAATAGACAAAAAAAAGCAAGAAAAGATATGAAAAACAAATAAAAATGTCTGCCCAGGACCTCGAAAAAATAAAAAAAACAAAAAAAATTTTTTTTTGGTTTTATGTTTTATGGCTGTTTTTTGTCTTGAGATTATATGGCTGTTTTTTGTCTTGAGATTATATGGCTGTTTTTTGTCTTTCGTTTTATGGTGAATGCTATCTAATAGTCGTCAGGACGAGTGCCACACAAGTCCTCATATGTGAACTTGACTCCGTCGCGCACAAGTCTCCAAGGGAATTTGTTCCCAGGGGTGAATGTGATCTCACCGTCAAAGATGGTACCCACCTCCGCGCCACCATTGCAGGTAAGGTGGTTGAGGGCACTCTTGGGAACAAAGACTGCGCCCATATCGCACTTGGCAACACCATGGTTGTCTCCAACTGCCGTCAACTCAAGGAGCTCGATGGTGTCCGGGACAACTGTAGTCATTGTGCTCCGCGTAGCGCCGTTCCAATTGAAATTATAGAACCAGTTGAGAGTGTCGCGCTGGAAGAGCATCTCGGGGGTGTACTTGGGAATCTTCATGTTCTTCTGCAACTGGTCGGCGCCAATGAAGTTGGATTCGCCGGTGGCCTGGTTCCACTCTGTGTAAAGGGAGGGAGAGTGGAGGTCGTTCATGTCCTGAACGCCCTGACACCACTTGTCATATGCAGTGCCGTGCTCTTCCCACTCCTCCATTTCGTCGATTGCTGCGAGAACTGCTGCCTTATATGGCCCCTCGTCCCAGTGCATCCCCGACTCTGTGACCAAGAGAAGGATATCGCGATAAGCATCGGGTTCGCGCAACCAGGCCGCTGCACCGGAAATGGTCCCCCAATTCTCTGACCCCCAGAGGGTCACCTCGGTCTTATCATCATCGTAGATGTTGGGGTACGCCACGGTTGCCTCAGTGAGATTGAGATAAGCAGCGCTCATCTTTTGTGCGAGGGTTTCTCTGATGGCCTCCCTTCTGATTACAGTCTCCAAGTAAGCAAGTGGTGTGAAAGCTAGAGGATTGGTGTATCTGTTGTTGTTTGATAATATCTTAAGAAAAAGCGGAAATCAAATTTATCATTGAAAAAAATTTTTTTTATGATATATTAATATATAGCATAATGGAAATAAATCTGTTAAAAAGATGGGATTTATTATGTATCCCAATGATAAAACTAGCAGAGAAAAATTTATCAGAAAATATGCTAGTTTAAACGCTGTGTATTTTATAATGAATAATAAAAATTCCAAAGTTCACCACTTACTATTAAATAATAAAGATATAGCACTTCATAATATTGCTCTTAGTGTTAAAAAAAAGAAATATAGTCTCAGAAAACTCTAAATATTTCTGAATGAATCCTTTAATTTTATTAGTCTCTAGTTAATATCATATTGTCTTTTAAAAAAATTTTTTTGATGAGAAATTTGATTTCTATTATTCGTTTATTTATCACAAACAAATATCGCATACACATTCTCTATTGGAGAGTTATACTAGCATTCACTGAAGAACTCGGGCTCAGTGAGCACTTGGATTCACCGAACACTTGGGGGTCGGGAGTACCATCCATGGCTGCGCCAACTGGTCTCGTAAGACTGGCCGCTCCTCGGTGGACCATTGCCGAAGATATCCACTACAAGGATATCTATGACCCAATTGAAAATAAGGCCCACATCGGGGCGCGGGTCATTTATGAGGCGGGGTTCTTGGGTGATGGGACTCCCGTCACTTACAAGCGGCATGTGCAATACGAGGGTTACGGGAGAAATAGTGCAGAAAAAAGGAGCTATCTTCGGTCGATAAACCGCGATCATCCACTGTGGTGCGAAGAAATTCCTCCCCCGAAAAGGTCTGTTCCGACAGCGGAGGGGAGGAAACGGTCGCCCGATTCGGCAGGGACTTCTTTCAATACTGATGCTGAAGTCACTTTGATCGGTGAAGAGAACCACAATAGCATAGAATCAATAGATGTAGCAGATAGACAGGATAGAGTATCTTGGAACTTCGCAAAGATGCTAGAGTTCTTTGTAGAGGGTTGCTCTGTAGAGGAAAGGGCAGTCTTCTTCAAAGAGGGTGGAAAGGGTTTGAAGTGGTCTCAGAATCGCAATCTGGTGGATGGATTCGAAAGAATCTTCAAGTGGATTTCCAATATGAAGAAGGAAAATCGGGGCAAGAACATTGCGATTACGGACATAACTGTCAAGGATTACCCTGAAAAACACTACAGAGATATTGAGGGGCAATTCATGCTCCTAAGGAAGGAGTGTGACTCGAAGGTTTCAAAGGGATTCAAATTGAATCCCCTGGCTTCAGAATTCGTTCCGTTGGCGATGAAACCAAAGAAACCATCGGGTGTTCCGCACATGAAACGACCTTCGAGGTCTCACGATAGTGCTGCGATGCTAGCATGGTCTATGAAGAGGGAAAGTGATGAAAAGATTGAAGAACTAGATAAGAAAATTCAGAAGTTGATAGATCTTCATGGACCCGTGGTGTGTGCTGAAAGAATTCAATAGATTAGGAGTAGGATATAATAAATTTTTTATGTGATCATGAAAAAATTTTATTTTTTGATGATAAATTTGATTTGAGATAGATATATTTCAGTAACTACAAACAATCTGAAAATGGGAGCAATTCGAACACAACATCTTTCAAACTGGCTGGCATTCGCTCAGGCCACGGTGGGTTCTGATGGAGTCCTTCTTCGTGATGGAGTTCCGGAGAAGTCTCAGAGGAGCAATCTCACATTCATGACTCTTCGAGATTTTATCTCCACTTGGAGAGAAGAGTTGGGGGGGTATTATGGAAGTGAGTTCTGGTTCACTGAAGAAGATTTGGTGAATGATAGTGAGGTGGGTGACACTGTCATATTCTGTCTGGTTGACAATGATGAAGATGCCGACCACCTGCCCGAAGATATTCGGAAGAAGATTCGAAAGGCGGGGAAATGGAGGAGAGACAAGCTCAGACATCAGTGGTCCTATGTGAATCCATTCAATAGGATTCATGGGTACATTGTTCTGAAAGATGTCACCAATACTCAGAGAGATTCCAAGACACTATCTATCTCGGCCATCTGTGCAACTTACTTCACTCGCTTTAGAGGCATCGGTTCTGATCTCATGGATCTGACGAAGGAGTATGCGAAAAAGATGGGGTACGATGATCTAGTTTTGGAGGTCGCAAATGAGTATTCTGGCATGGGCATAGAATCAGATGAAGAATCGGAGGAAGAATCGGAGGAAGAATCGGAGGAAGAATCGGAGGAAGAATCGGAGGAAGAATCAGATGAAGAATCGGAGGAAGAATCGGAGGAAGAATCGGAGGAAGAATCGGAGGAAGAATCGGAGGAAGAATCGGAGGAAGAATCGGAGGAAGAATCGGAGGAAGAATCGGAGAATATTTGGTATCCATGTGATGAAGCATTGGATATTCTTAGTGAAGAAATGTGGAAGAAGTGTATGCGGAAGGATAAGAAGGGAACACCTGTCTTCAACTTGGAGCAGGAATATATCAAGGAGTCTATCCATGATTATATGTTCTGTGAGTACAATTCGGGTGATTCTGATACTCTTTGGGAAGGAACAGAATATCAGGCGGTTGAAAATTTGGACGAACCGCTTGAGAACGAATATGGTGGATTCTGGTATCTGAAGGGTAAAAGGAGTCAGAAGAAACTGATGGAGTTCTATGAAAAACATGGATTCCAGGAGGATTCTGATATCCATTTGAACTGGTGTTGTTTCACAGAAGTTCCGTATCCCACGATGAGACTTAGCTTAGAGTAAAGAATAGTTTGTAGAAATTTGATAAATTTTTTATGAAAGTTAATAGTTCATAAAAAATAACTGACATTTCAGAATGTCATACACTATGCACGAAAAGCTTGATCGTTTGTCACTGCTTTCGGGGATGGGGTGGTTGGAGGGAATGTATAGTTCTGAGGAGAACGATGAAACTAAGAGCAAACTGGTTGATGTTCTCTACGAAAAACATGAAAAAGAAATCGAGGAAAAGATATCTACGGGGAAAATGTTGATAGCGACGCGAGCGATCGATCAGAAATTGAAAGATATTTATACCAATGGCGCCAATAACCCATGTTTTTCGCGAGAAGCTGGGTGTTTCAATCCATGTTACCATAACTTAGAAAGAAAGCTTCCTGCATTCATAAAGATTGATAGTCGTGGGAACGAGGTGGTGGCTAGTGGAGACAAATTTATTCGCATGAACATTGAGGGATTAAGATACTTTGTAAATCTTCAGGAAAAGGTGAGAGAAACAATGAAAAATGAAATGAAACAGGTAATTCATGATTCGGAGATTGTTCCGAATAAATATCAGAAAGCAGGAGAAGAAATGTCTGATGAAGAAATGTTTGATGATGGGTCGGAAGACCAATTTTGAAGAATTTCATTGATAAAGAATGAACAAAGTGTAATCTACTTTTATAATTATTCTTCAAAATTTGATTTAATTTTTTATGATAGAATTATAATATTCTCTTACAATATGGAAAAAATTTGATTTCGTTCAAATCAATAATTGATTGTGTTCCATTAGCTCAGTGGTAGAGCGTATGATGTAAATCATATGGCCGTGAGTTCGAGTCTCACATGGAACACCGCGATGCTCCCAAGCATTGTTCTGATGCCCAGCAGCGTGCGGCATTAGACTGACCGGTACTATTTTCCCGCAAGGGAGTTTCTTTTTAAAACAACCTCCGGCATGCACTACGACATCGCAAACAAGCTGGTCTAGCTCAAGTCGCCATTATGGCAAACCCAGGCTTTTCACCTGGGGACGCGGATAGAGCACCTGGTGGGTCTTCCACGGGAGGTTCCTGGTTCGAGTCCAGGGGTCGGCAATTAGTCTGTGTAGCTCATATGGTAGAGCGCGTGGCTTTTAACTGCGTGGTAGCGGGTTCGAGTCCCGTCACAGACACTTTACTGAGAAGATATTGCGTAATGGCCCTAATCTCGGTGGAGTAGCCCCAAGTCCTATTCTCAATAGAGTCTAGGCATCTATTCGTAGCATATCTTTGTGGTCAAGAGGTGTCTCCCGGGAGGTACTCCTATGGAGATTACAAGTGGATTTGGAGGAAGGGGTTCAATTCCCCCTACGAATTCTAGTTTCGTTAAGCTCAGATGGTAGAGCTTTGCGGGGTGCGCCCTGTGAGTGCGTGGGTTCGAGTCCCACACGAAACAATCAGCTAGTGGAGAGTGTGTTGGTGTCACCCTATCAAATTATTCACCTGTAGCAACCTAACCAAATGATTACATGAAATTGAAGACTTCGGTCTTTGGTATGCCTCCTGTGTAAAGGATGGTTTCTCTAAGCAATTGATTGATTCTTGGGACGCCTTGAACCGGTCATTTGTAAGGTTTGACTTGAGTTTGCATTGGGGGGGAGATGCTCTGAGACGGGTGTTAATGTATTCAGGAGGTATGGAAATGTATGGTGTCCCTGGGAGGTAGGTCGTTCGAAAGAACGATGCGCGGGTTCAAATCCCGTCACTAGCGTCTAAAAAATCCTCATATGAGGATTTTTTATTTTATTTTAATATAAATTTGATAAATTTTTTATGAGTTTTGGTAAACAATTAACCTATGACTTACTTTACAAATTGGGACATCAATGTTTTCCTCTGTCTTCTTTCTTTCGGTCTCCCGGAACATCTTGTTGAGAATTTTGTCAAGAAGATAAAAAGGACGCACGAATCTCTTGAAATAGAGAAATCTAGAGAGTATTATTGTAATAGAGGGAAGTTCGTAGATATGTCAGAATGGCATATGTTATACTACAGTCGCGCAGAACTATCAGATAGGGATTGGCATTTCCCGAAAGCAATCAGTAGATTAGAATCTATACCAGTAGCATTTCATAATAGATATTCCCATTTCTTGGAACATTTTAAAAGAGAAATGAAATATCATTCACCCGATGATAGAGTCGAATACTTCAAATTATCTGTTCCTTGGGGGGTGGTGGCTGCAGAAGAATGGTCTCCTGAAATGGTGAAATGGTTTGAAGGATTCCATTCGGGGAGATTTTTCCTAATGGATAACCAATATATTAATTCAGTTCTGAATTGGAACACACAGAAAGATACCAGTCTTGTTTGGAGAGTACATGGGTCGTTGACATTTTCCTCATGGTACAATCACATTTTTGGAGGAAAGAAACACATTGATGATTCCTTTAAAGAAAGAACATCTTAGATAAATTTGATTCATATTTTTTATGATTCTTTATAAAACAATCAATTATGATCTTCTCAGAAGATGATTATCCTTCTCTCGGTTGTTTCAATGAATCAGCGGGGGAACAAAAAAGGGAAGCAATTCATTCTGAATCAGAGAAAATATCTACAGTGGATCCGTATGCAGGGATGTCGAAGAGTCAGAAGAAAAGAGCGAAGAAGAAAAAAAGAGATCTTCTAAAGAAGGAGAATCAACCTCAACCTCAATCTCAACCTCGTTCCAAACCTCAACCAGAAAAGAAAATCTTTGAGTGTTTTATGTGCTGCAAGAAGGGACCTGCTGGAGAAGTTATCAAGTTCAAAGACCGTCCTCAAATGCGATTTCTCTTTGGCAGAGGATTGTGTGTAGATTGTAGTAATAGTACTCCTGAAAAGGAGATCTTGTATAGATATATAGGATGCGATTGGTTAGATAGCAAAGAGGAGAAAGAAAAGAAACTAGAGGAATGGATGTCCGGTCGGAAAAAGAAAGCAATCGGTGAGATTGTTTGTTGGGTAAGTATGAACCCAACTGTATGGCCATGTGATTATCCTCAAAAAGTAAAGGATGCGGATCTATTTGAAGAAAGATGGGAATCATTGGCTTACTATGCCACTTGGATAAGGGAAAAGAGATTTAGAGGAGAATATGTAGCTTGGTATTCAGGTGGGCACGGGAAAATGGTTGTTGGAAAGTTAAACAACTTCAAAGATGGCAAATGGAGCGTTTATCGGTTGCCAGAAACAGAAGAAGAAGAAAAAATAGGAGAGTTCTATAGAAAAGAATTAGATGAGTGGAAACTCTTGCCACCCATTTCTCAGAGACAGGCTCTAATTAATATGAGAGAGAAATCCGGGTGCGGTAGGTCAGAAGAAGAATCTCCATTTGAGTGCTCAGGATGTAATCGTGTTCGGATTTCATTGAGATCAGAAGAAGATAAATGGGATAAGGGGTGGTCGGGTCCCAATAAGTCTCCTTATGGTGGAGTATTCTGTAAAGAATGTTATGATTCAAATAAGATACATCAAAGAGATCATAATATGCATCAGGCGAGAATAAACTATTCAGACAGAGAACATAGAGCATTCGGTTCTGTATTTGTTGAAAATTGGCATGGGAAACCAGGTAGAACATTCAGGACTTGTTCTTGTTACTCATGTACATGTAAAGTAGATCCCCCTCCTCAAAGCATATCACAGACTTACAAATGTGAAGATTGTGGTTTTAAAGGAAGTGGGTGGGAAGGTTACTTTGATAGAAGATCTTCTACTGGAGGACTCCCTTCTACTTGGGAAGAAGAAGATCACTGGTTCTGTAAGAAATGTTGGTGCAGAGAATATTGGGTTGAAGGTAAGTGGGAAAACAGAATCGATGGTTCAGTCTGGTTTAAACCCAAAATTCGTAAATGATTAATTCATAAATGATAAATTTGATTTATATTTTTTATGAGTTATTTTAAACAAAGAGAAAGGAAAAAAAGAATGGTGGATTATCAAACTGATGTTTCTGAGATCATACGCGAAGCGGAGAAGAAACTTGGGGATAAGTTTAAGGATAATGTTTCCCTTGGGAAGCAGAGTCTGATTAAGGAATTTCTGGGCGCACTGGTATCATGTGGAGAATTGACAGAAGTTAACCGAGAGAGAATTGAGAAGAATCCTTCTCTCAAGGAGTACTTCCAGCAGCCGATAGATATGGAGATAGACACTGAAAATAGCTTTGTCAAGGGTAGCATTGGTGATAAGCTTAGAATGAGTGGTGTGGAAGTTGTTGAGTATGATTATGATGGGGATATGGTTCTATGGAACAAGGATACTCGGGAGCTACTTGATATGGATGATGGAACTTATATAGGAGCCTCAATGAAGTGTAATCACAAGGGAGATTGGTATCCTGTCCCATGTGATCAAGAGGAACAAGAAGATAGTGAAGAAGAAGATGAGGTATTTGAGGGACGGACAACATTCCCTGAAAATCACGCAGATGTGAACTTATTTATAATTCGGTATATAGAGAAGGAGTGGCCAGAAATGGAATTATTTCCCAGGCACGCGGACGATGCAGTCAGAAGCCTCGTCGCTTGGGTGGTTATGAAGAAGGGAACGGGCAATACTGAACATCCCATAACTCTCTGCTCCCGCGGGGTGGGTCACGACTACCCAGGAACGGTAACTGGAACTTATTCTGATGGCAAGAGCTACAAGATTAATCTTCGGGGAAAGAAGTTTAAGGAACTAGACAAGCTTCTATGTATTGTTTAAAGTATTCATTTTAGTAGTTAAATTTGATTCATATTTTTTATGGTTTATAATAACAAATAAACAAACTAAGAGAGATGTATAGACTTCTTTGCCAACTGTTCCTTGCTGTGATCGGACAGGCTCTGCCAGAAGATGTCTTTGAGGGGACCTTATTCTGGTTGCTCCAAGGAGGGCGGAAGAATAGACAGATTATAGACAGAAATGTTAAGCAGTTCTCTATCATGACACCCCATCAACTTCAGATTACCGGATGGCCGAGGGAGTACATTGAAGGTCGGACAAATAAGGGTCGAATCAAGGTTCACTCAATTCTCATTTGTGAGAAATTTAGACAGATGTTTCACACTTTAGACGGTGAAATTTTTAGTCCGTGTCACCGATATATAAAAATCTGGGAAGAAGGAGGGGACTGGGGAGGATATGTGAAGACCAAAATTAAAGTTATTCTCTATTTTAATAGTTTAGAAGAAAAAGAAAAAACGAAAAATTTAATAAATACTAATTCAGGTTTCAAAAATGTGTATGGAGATAAAATACTAACATATCGTTTGATTGCCAAAGATTATTCTCATTTGTGCATGTGTAGTATCTGTTCTAAATTTATGCCATCTCGCGCAGAAAGACTACAAATTAATAAAAGATATCCGGAGGTATTTGAGGTATATTGTCACCAAGGTAGATGTTCTATTTCTGATAAATACGATTGGAATCATGAATTATGTCAAGTTCCAATTTGTGTAGAATGTTTAAACTCAAAAGAAAGACAAGAAAAATACAGAATGAATATGTATAATCATGAACATTTTAAAGATAGTAATCTTGTAAATTCTTCAGAAGAAAGACATAAAAATAATCTTGAAGAATCACTTGAAGTAGAGAAACCTGATATGACAAATGTTCCACTCTTTGAAAACATGAAATGGGAGACACCTTTTGATTATTCTGGTAGTCTTCGAACCATGTTAGATAAACATAGTATATTTTATTGGCATCCGGAGTTAACAGCAGATGAATATATGAGATATCAAGAAAATGAGATGTTAAAGTATTTAGAGAATGCCGATCCGTTAGATGATGATATATATCCTTCAGATGGTGAATATCCAGATGATTACTAATCACATGATAAATTTGATTCACATTTTTTTATGATTCATTACAAAAAGAAAAGATGTCTTACTTCACAAATTGGGACATCAATGTGTTCTTGTGCTTGGTCTACTGGGGTCTCCCAGATGATGTTGTGATACTTTGGATGAAAAGAATAAAGAAGACTCATGAAGAGTATTCTTTGGACGAAGCAAAGAGTTACTGGTTTTCTAATTCTCTAACTTTAGTTAATATGGGACTACCTGCCTGCCCTTCCTTTCCGAGATTTAAGTTTTGCGTTCCGAATGTCAGTCGTCAAAGTGAGATCAGTGAATTCTGGAAGAAACGAATCAAAAACACCGCAGAGTTTAAGACAGAATGGAGATTACGATCAATAGAAGAAAGGCGGAAAAAGGTCATAGATTGGTGTAGGTTTGGTTCTGAAGAAGAACAAATGCGACATAGGGGTAGATTAAGAATTATCAATCATTCTTCTTCTTATACCAACGATTATACAAAAAATCTATGGAAAACTTGGGAAGTCGGTGCTTCATCATACTACTTTGTGGGTTGGGACAGAAGAGTTAAGGCTAGTAAATGGTATGAAGGTATCCATCCTGGTAGATTCTTCCTATTCTATAGGAAGAATAAGATTATAGAAGAAAGAAATAGAGATGTCCCAAAAGGACCATGTGAAGACGGATATCAGTATCCCAAAATTCCTATTTATGATTGGGGTCCATATGAACAATTGATAGAAGATCTCAGATGCATTGATGGGCCAGGACTAGGGGAATCGGGTTCTCAGGTTGAACATATTGATGATCTCTTTATACGATAATGAAAAATTTGATTTGAATTTTTTATCTTTCATCAAAACAACAGATATATTTCAAACAAAGATGAGTTCTTCTATGCAAATTGCTGAAGCATGGGCTGTCGCGAGTTGTGTCGATAAACTTATCAAGAAGATAGAAGAAAATAAAGATCTTCTAAGTGAAGAAGATATTGATAAGTTAGAATTTAAACAGCAACACGAAAATTTTCTACACCATCAAACAATTTTAGAGGTTGTAGATTCAATTGTTTCAGTTGTTAGTGGGACTCTGACCGAGGAAGTTCCTTATGGAGCACGGCTTTATCATGATGGTGATGAATTTCATCATAGCGTAGATTGTGAGTGCGCTTGTTGTCTTTTTGGTAATGCCGAAATTATTACAGAGGAACCGATTACTCCAAGAGAAGAAGATTCAGAGTCTGTTCTAAGTACTCCTCCAGTAAGAAACTCTGAAGAACCAACCAATGTTCGCAGGAGATTGTTTGATGATGAAGAAACTTTGATTGATGAATCTGTATTGGAAGATAGGCAGTGTGAAAAGTGTGGAATATATGAATCTGATGCGATTGAAATCAATCCAGAGTGTCCAGATTTTATTGATATGGGTCCAGCAATGCGAGGAGATGGTTCTAGGAGAACTATGTGCATTCAGTGTTTTAGTGAGATAGAACGGATTGGAACTCGAAGAATATGTGGAGCATGCGGTGGAGATTATGAAGTAGACCATCCATGTGATTGTGCCTTTCTTTGGTACATGGATAGAGATGGCGACCAAACATATATTGACGAGTATGAAAATGAAGAGTTGCCTGAAAATAATACAGAAAAAGTCAGGGTGGTCAAGGATTCAGTGAAAGAAATGGGAGAATTTGTGTATGATCTACAAGAGAAATTGAGCGAAGGCGAGTATCTGAAACTGATGGACCAATTACAGAAGATCACTAATTCGGTGAATAATCTTTGATGATAAATTTGATTTAAATTTTTTATGATAATTACTACAGATAATTGTTAAATATGTTCACTTGGAATGAAATTGCGGCACTTGGTTTGCTGAATATTCTTGGTGATCCAGAATTGGTCATTTATTTCATGAAAATTCTCAAACCTTTGAGGAGAGATTGCATTGAGGATGAAGCGAGAGAATGGCATAGTTCTCTGAGGGTCAGTCAGCAGGAGAGGTGGGAAAGAATTGCTAAACTGAGTCGAGAGAGAAAATTTTCAGCGATGAATGCTTCAGTTCCAATAACTTGTACTTTACCATTCGATGGTGGGATGTGGAGAAATTCAAAAGAACTTTTAAATATGATTCGATATTTCCGAGAAGGATTCATTAGACGACCAAAAGATTATGGTCAACCAGAACCTGGTATTTCTTGGCTAGCAACATATCGTACAGTAGAAGAAGACATTTCAATGAAAATAAAGATAGTAAATCTACTTAAATCAGAAACAATGGGTGGAAATTGGTTCAGATCTTGGTATGGATTGGCAGAAATAAATGAAGCTTTGTCTGATCTCATAGAATGTTACGAAGAAGAAATATGGGAATTACGCCCATATATATCTCTAGATAGAGTTGGAGAAGGTGTCCCTATTCGCAAACTTCCTCCGCCGCACTATAATCCAATACTATGGGATTCAAGTCAGAGATATTCTATGATATTTATTAAAAACTGAAACCATTCATTTCTTTAGAATATTTTTTTTATCATTAATAACTAAAATTTGATTATACTATTTAAATGATAACAACTAAAAGAAAACAACTATAAAGAAAAATATGAATACAGGGTATTATATTTCGAGCGATTGTCAAAATGAAGATGGTTCGCATATTTGCGAGATAGATAGTAATCAAACTATCCCTGAAAATTTCAGGGAATCTTATGAAGTGTTATATTTGCCCGTTGTCTATTTTTGTATCTGTCTTTTGGCGATAGTTGTAATAGAATATTTTGAGAGAAGAAAATATACAGATATGACAAGACCCTGTGTATCCTTTCAAATCATCCACTTACTATTATTTACGATGGTTTGTATTGTGGAATATAATAATAGTTATGAATTGTGTAGATATCCAATTCATTGTCATGAAGGTCCAAATGATAGTATTATTCAAACAAATTATTATTATAGACAGAAACACTGTTTAAGAATACCTGTCCGGATAGTAGATTCATATGAAG
>Ga0181575_10001863_pt1 | contig 15046 bp, 11 predicted proteins | sample 101ome_23_FD_145599 | JGI IMG/M metagenome (GOLD analysis project Ga0181575, IMG submission 145599) | Coastal salt marsh microbial communities from the Groves Creek Marsh, Skidaway Island, Georgia - 101411CT metaG (spades assembly) | ecosystem: Environmental > Aquatic > Marine > Intertidal zone... | reverse complement strand
AGAACTTTTTTAATTTTTTTCTGGCATGCTTTCATAAATTCTATTTGTCTTAAAATTTCAGGAGTCTTGTTATAAATATTTAAACTACTTCCACCCCAAATAAGACCATCATAACTTTCTAATGCATCTATATTCTCACTTATATTTTCATCTGAGGATGGATTAACTACATCTATATTTAGTTGATCAGTAAAATGAGAAAGGCTATGTTTTAAGCTTTCTGTATGAGTTTGAATGCCTGCTTCTGTGAAACTTTGATTTTCCTCTTGTAAATTACCTTCTACTACCAAAATTTTCTTCATTAAAATAATTCTCCTGAAATACTTTTTTTATACATCTCTTTTAAATCATCTTGTGTTATTTTTTTTGGATTGCCTCCTGTAGATGGGTCTTCAAATGCCATTAGAGAAAGTTTTTCTAAATCGATTTCATTACAGTCCATAACATCTGAAAGTTTATGGGGAATATTTAATTCTTTACGCAAATTTAATATCCATTCTAAAAAACTTTCAAATGTACTATTTAGATTAAGATAATTACAAATAGATATAATTCTGTTTTCAATAACTGATTTATTGAAAGTTAAAACATAAGGCATAAATATAGCGTTACTTAAACCATGATGTACATCAAACTGTGCATTTATTGGATGACTTAGAGAATGTATTGCACCAAGACCCTTTTGAAAAGCAGTAGAGCCCATGCTAGATGCTGCTAACATTTCAGATCTAGCTTCTATGTTCGTACCATTTTTATAAACTTCTATTAAAGAATTTTTAATTAACCTCATACCCTCAAGCGCGATACCATCTGCCATTGGGTGAAATCCAGGTGCGCAAAAAGCTTCGAGATTGTGAGCAAGTGCATCCATTCCTGTTGCAGCTGTTATTCTTGGTGGAAGATCTTTGGTTAAATTTGGATCTAAAATTACAATAGAAGGTAAAATTTTTGGATGAAAAATTATTTTTTTTATTCCTGTTTCTTCATTAATGATGGCTGAAGCTCTTCCTGTTTCTGAGCCTGTTCCTGCAGTAGTTGGAACCGCTATAATTGGAGAAATTTTATTTTCATCAGCTCTTGTCCAATAATCCCCTATATCCTCAAAATCCCATATAGGTCTTTTTTGACCACACATAAAAGCTATTCCTTTCCCAACATCTAATGCACTACCTCCTCCAAAGGCAATTACTCCATCACAATTTTTTTCTATACATAAAGAGACCCCTTCCATTACGTTTTTTCCAGTTGGGTTTCCTGAAAATTGAGAGAATACTTGTAAATGATCAAAGTCATTTTTTAATTTTTCAATTACTTTTGAAGTCATTGGTAGATTTAAAAGATCCTTATCAGTTACAAAAAGTGGACTTTTAATTTTTAAGTTCAAACAGGCGTTTGCAAGATCTTCTATTTTGCCTGCTCCAAACCAAATTGTAGTGGGATAATTCCAATTCATAAAAAAAAATTATAATTAACTAAACTATATAGTTATTTTGTATAATTTAATAATATAAATCCATTTGTAAATTAAGGATTTTTTTTTGCGACAAATAATGATCGAAATTTTTGTTTGTAATCAATTTCAAAAATACATAGTCTAGAAAACATACATAATAAAAAGGAGTATAAATGAAAAAGATTATTATCTCATTAATAATGACGTTCGGAATAATCTCTTCAACTTCATTTGCTGGTACTTTAGTAATAAACACAGATACATCTGATGCAGCACCTAAAGCAGCTTTTGAATATATCATTAAGAAATTTGAAGATGAAAATCCTGATGTCACAGTAAAATGGAATGTTTTTGACCATGAAGGTTACAAACAATCAATTAGAAATTTTTTGAACACTGATCCACCTGACGTGGCAAACTGGTATGCAGGAAACAGAATGTTACCATTTGTTAGAGCAGGTTTATTTGAGGATGTGTCTGATATCTGGTCAGATTCAGGATGGGTTGATGGAAACTTAAGTGAAAATATGGAGCATGCTAAAAAATCCATGACAATTGGTGGCAAGCAATGGGGAATTCCTTATACTTATTATCAGTGGGGAGTTTATTACCGAAAAGATATTTTTAATAACTTAGGTATTAGTGTTCCAAAAACTTGGGATGAGTTCGTTAAAGCTTGTGAAACAATTAAAGCAAGTGGAGTAACACCAATAACTATTGGATCAAAATATCTGTGGACTACTGCAGGAGTATTTGACTACTTAAATTTAAGAACAAATGGATATGAATTCCATATGGATCTTACTTTAGGAAAAGTTCCATATACTGATGCTAAAGTTCAAGCAGTTTTTGATAAATGGGATGAATTAGTTAAACCTGGTTACTTTTTAGAAAATCATGCTGCTCTAAGTTGGCAAGAAGCTCTAACACCAATGATTAATGGTGAAGCTGCAATGTATGTTATGGGTAATTTTGCAGTTGCTCCTTTAAAAGAAGGTGGTTTAAATGATGATACTTTAGGATTTTTTCAATTTCCTGAAATAACTCCTGGTATTCCAATGGCTGAGGAAGCACCTACTGATACAGTGCATATACCTTCAAAAGCTAAGAATAAAACTGATGCAAAACGTTTCTTAATATTTATGTCTCGAGCAGATGTGCAAGAAGAGATTAATAAAATATTAGGTCAGCTACCTATTAACAAAAACTCTGGTGTTAAAGAGGGAGATCCTTTCTTATCAGCAGGATTAAATATGCTTAATAATGCTTACGCGATGGCGCAATTCTACGATAGAGATGCTCCAGCTCAAATGGCATCAGAAGGTATGAAGGGCTTCCAAGAATACATGTCTAATCCAGATAGAAGACAAAAAATCTTGGAAAGATTAGAAAAAGTACGTCAAAGAGTTTATAAATAAACTTTTAATTTAACTTAGGGGCTTATTAGCCCCTAGGTTTAAAATCGATTTCATCAATTTTTAAAATAGAATTAAATGGAACTAAATAATTCAAAAGCAAAAAGAATTACTTGGTGGCAAAAAAATCAAATTAAAATAAGCCCATGGATTTTTTTAGCTCCAGGTTTAATATTTTTTTTCATTTATGTAATAGCTCCAATATTTGTATCTATTGGTATATCTTTTTATCAATGGGATGGCCTATCCCCTTCGATATATGTTGGTCTTCAAAATTATATTGAGCTACTAGATGATGAATATTTTTATATTTCACTTTGGAACAATCTTAAATGGCTAGTATTTTTCATGCTAGCTGTTCCTATTGGTCTAGGATTAGCGATATTTTTAAATCAAGTTGTTTTTGGAATTAGATTAGTAAAATCTCTATTTTTTTTCCCATTTGTTATATCTCAAGTGGTTATTGGTCTAATATTTACCTGGTTTTACCAACCAAACTATGGAGTCATTGCACCCTTTCTAAATTTCATTGGGTTAGAGGGATTTTCAATTCTTGCAAATGAAGATACTGCTACTTATGGGATAATATTTGCAGGTCTATACCCTCAAATTGCTTATTGTTTAATTTTATATTTAACAGGACTAAATAATATTAACCCTGAACAAATCGAAGCTGGAAGAATGGATGGTGCTAAAGGGTTTCATTTATTTTGGAACATAGTACTCCCACAGCTTAGACCCGCAACTTTTCTAGCAATTGTAGTTACTGTAATTGGTGCACTAAGAAGTTTCGATATGGTAGCAATAATGACTCAAGGAGGTCCTTATGGCTATTCAAATGTCTTGGCGTATTACATGTTTGAGCAAGCTTTAAGTGAATATGGATACAGAATGGGATATGGGTCAGCAATAGCAACTGTTTTATTTACAATAATGATGTTTTATATTTTGTTTTTCATATACAGAATGTATCGAAATGAGAGAGAGGATAATAACTAAATGTTCCCTACTCCCATTCATCAAAGACCAGTTGTAAATCAATATATTTATAAAATATTTTTACCTATCTCATTAATTATTTGGCTGATACCAATATTTGGTATTTTAATGACATCTATCAGAGGCCTGGGAGATATTACAGCTGGAAACATGTGGGGAACCCCGAGTGAATTTTTACTTTTTTCAAATTTACACGATGTTTTCACTAATACTCCAATGGTTAAATATACTCTAAATAGTTTTAAAGTAACTATACCAACAATGTTAGGAGCAGTTGCTTTAAGTTGTATGACTGGCTTTGCACTTGCTAACTATAAATTTAAGACAAATTTAACAATATTTTTTATTTTTATAGCTGGAAACTTTGTTCCATTTCAAATTTTAATGATACCAGTTAGAGACCTGACTTTTAAAATTGGTCTCTACAACACTATTACAGGATTGGTGTTATTTCATGTAGCTTTTCAAACAGGGTTTTGTACACTTTTTATGAGAAATTTTATTAAAGCTCTACCTCAAGAGCTTATTGAAGCCGCAAGAATGGATGGAGCATCTGAATTTAAAATATTTTGGAAAATAATATTACCTTTAACTAGACCAGCTATAGCAGCACTTTGTGTATTAATTTTTACATTTATATGGAACGATTATTTTTGGGCAACAGTTTTAATACAAGGTGATCATGCAATGCCTATTACTGCTGGATTAAAATCATTAAATGGTCAATGGATTACAGCTTATCACTTGCTATCAACTGGATCTATTGTTGCTGCTATACCTCCCGTTATTATGTTTTTCTTAATGCAAAAACATTTTATTGCTGGATTAACTCTTGGGGCAACTAAAGGTTAGTATGATTAAAGTTACATTTATTGGAGCTGGAAGTACTGTATTTATGAAAAATATACTTACAGATATTTTGCTTGAAAAAAAATTCAGTAACTGTGAAATAGTTTTGCAAGATATTGATGATAGAAGATTAAAAACCTCAAATTTGGTTGCAGAAAAAGTTGCGAAATCAATAGGTGCAAATCCAAAGATTATAATTGAAAAAAACCAAAAAAAAGCACTTAGCGGAGCTGACTTTGTAATATTAATGTTTCAAATAGGAGGTTATGAGCCTTCTACAGTTATTGATTTTGAAATTCCAGCAAAGTATGGGCTTAAACAAACTATTGGTGACACTTTAGGAATAGGTGGAATTATGAGAGGATTGAGAACTGTCCCCGCTTTATTGTCAGTTGCAAAAGATATGAATGAAGTTTGTCCGAGCGCAACCATGTTGCAGTATGTTAATCCTATGGCAATTAATTGTTTAGCATTGTCTAAATTTGCACCTGAGCTTAAATATGTTGGACTTTGTCATTCTGTACAAGGAACTGCTGAAGATTTGGCAAAAGATATTGGCGAGGATATTAAAAATATTAGCTATGAATGTTCAGGTATCAACCATATGTCATTTTATACAAAGTTTGAAAAAATTAATCCTGATGGAAAAAAAGAAAATCTTTATCCTAAAATTTTTAAAGCTGGAAAAGAAAAAACATTTGGTACCAATTGGGATGGATGCACAAATGAGGTTAGATATAAAGTTTTAGAAAAATTTGGATATTTTGTTACAGAATCATCTGAACACTTTGCAGAATATACACCTTGGTTCATTAAAAATAACAGAGAGGACTTATTAAGTGAATTTAATATTCCAATTAATGAATATATTAGAAGGTGCAAAAAACAAATTAAGGAGTGGGATCAACAAGAGCAAAATTTATTAGATGGAGAAAAATTTGTTTGTGAGAAATCTTTAGAGTATGCTTCACGGATTATTGTATCAATTGTTGACGGAAAAGAAGACACAATTAATGGAAATGTTTTGAATAATAAGTTAATTTCTAATTTACCAGATGATTGTTGTGTTGAAGTACCATGTAAAATAAATAATGAGGGAATTAACCCACAAAAAGTTAGGGACTTACCTATGCATTTAGCAAACCTAATGAAAACTAATATAAATGTACAACAGTTAACTGTTGAAGCTTTAAGAACTAAAAAGAAAGATGCTATTTATCATGCAGCTATGTTGGATCCACTTACTTCTTCTTTATTAAGTTTAGATCAAATAAGTTCTATGGTAGATGAGTTATTAATAGCTCACAAAAATTGGATACCAAAATTTAATTAATATGAAAAACAAATTTCCTGATGGTTTTTTTTGGGGAACTGCAACTGCAAGTTACCAAATAGAAGGTGCTATTGATAAAGATGGAAAGAGCAAAAGTATTTGGGATACTTTCACACATACACCTGGGAAAGTAAAAAATAATGAAAACGGAGATACTGCTGTAGATCATTATCATAGATACGAAGAAGATATTGAGCTGATGGCTAATATAAATCTAAATTCTTATAGATTTTCTTTAGCATGGACTAGGATTATTCCGGACGGGATTGGAAAAACAAACTCGAAAGGAATAGATTTTTATTCACGGTTAATTGATAAATGTTTAGAAAAAAATATTGAACCTTTCATAACTTTATATCATTGGGACCTTCCTCAATCTCTGCAAGATAAAGGAGGTTGGGCAAATAGAGACATGACAAATATATTTGCAGATTATTCGGAGGCTGTTGTTAAAAATTTTGGAGACAGATGTAATCATTTTATCACATTTAATGAGCCAGCTGTTTTTACAATTTACGGATATGTAGATGGATACATGGCTCCAGGGTACAAAGATTTAGAGAAGTATTTTGCATCTATACATAATGTTAATCTTGCACATGGTAAAGCTTTTCAAGCAATGAAATCTTTAAAAGATAAAATTAAAATTGGCTGTTCATTTAATATGGCACCCTGCATTCCTGCCACAAATTCAAGTGAAGATCTTCATGCCACTAAATTATTTGATACTTATTGGAATAGATCATTTGCTGACCCTATGTATCTTGGAAAGTATCCAGAATTATTAATTGATGATGTCTCAAAACATATTCAACAAGATGACATGAAAACAATTTTTCAAAAAAATGATTTTATAGGATTAAACCATTATCAACATTATAGAATAAAAGCTGATAATAATAATTTACTTAAAGCAAGAGGGGCAGTTAATGATGAATTACCTTTTGGTCTTGAAGATAAAGATACAAAGTTAACTCTTATGGGATGGGAAATTGTTCCAGATGCTTATTATGATCAAATTATGGATTTAAAAAATAATTATGGGAACCCAGATATTTATTTAACTGAAAATGGTGCTGCATATCCAGATTTAATTGAAAAAAATGGAGAAATTAATGACACGGATCGGATTGATTATTTTAAAAAATATTTAACTGCTGTAAAAAAATCTATCGATGATGGAGCTAAAGTTAAGAGTTACTTTGCATGGACATTCATGGATAATTTTGAATGGGCATTAGGATTTGAAAAGAGATTTGGAATAGTACATGTTGATTTTAAAACTTTAAAAAGAACACCAAAAAAGTCATATTATTTTTTTAAAAAACTTGTAGAAGAAAATTCAATTCCATTAGATTTTTAGCTTATTAAATCTAAATAAAAGCTAATTACTTAAAAAAATAAATTATTTAAAAGCTAAATTATTTTGATCAAATAAATGACATTTACTTAGATCAAAGCTTAAGCTTAGATTGTCACCAATATTGGCTGAATTCGCGCCATCAGTTTGAACCACTAAGGGCTCTCCCTCTTTTTCAAGATATAAAAAAGTAGATGAACCTAATTTTTCAATTACGAATACCTTACTCTCCCAGCATTTTTCACCACTATTGATTAAGATATGCTCAGGTCTGATTCCAATTTTTACACTATCACCAGGTGAAACTTTATCTGAAGTTTTTGGAACAATAATTTTTCCTTGTCCAGAAATTTCAACTTCAGTTCCAGAGCTATTTGAGCTTATTACTTTAGAGTTAATAAAGTTCATCTTTGGTGAACCAATAAATCCACCTACAAATAAATTTTCAGGTTCGTTATAAAGTTTTAAAGGTGATCCTTTTTGAGATACAATTCCTTGGTCTAAAACAACTATATCATCAGCAAGTGTCATAGCTTCAGTTTGATCATGAGTAACATAAATCATCGTTGCATTTAATTGATCATGTAATTTAGCAAGCTCCACTCTCATCTGAACTCTTAAAGCTGCATCTAAATTAGACAAAGGCTCATCAAACAAAAATACTTTTGGTTTTCTTGTAATAGCTCTTCCAATTGCAACTCTTTGTCTTTGTCCTCCAGACAGTTGTTTTGGTTTTCTTTCTAAATACTCTTCAATTTGAAGAATTTTAGCAGCCTCCATAACTCTCTCGGTAATTTCCTCTTTAGATTTTTTTTCAATCTTTAAACCAAAAGCCATGTTATCAAACACTGTCATGTGTGGATACAATGCATAAGATTGAAATACCATTGCGATATTTCTTTCTTTAGGAGGAAGATCATTTACAACTTGTCCGTCTATTGAAATTGTTCCTGAGTTGATCTCCTCTAAGCCTGCAATCATTCTTAACATTGTTGATTTGCCACATCCGCTAGGTCCAACTAATACAGTGAAAGATTCACTTTTAATATCTAGAGACACATCTTTGATCACATGTGTAGATCCAAAAGATTTATTTATGTTCGAAATATTTATCTCAGCCATTTTAAATTAATATTTATATTGTATTTTCAGTTTATATTTGATTATATTTATTTAGCATATTTATAAACTGGAGAAAACACAATGAGCAAAATTGCAATTATTGGAGCAGGACCTTGCGGTCTATCAATGTTAAGAGCATTCGAACACTTAGAAAATAAAGGTGAAAAAATTCCCGAAATAGTTTGTTTTGAAAAACAAGAAGATTGGGGAGGTTTGTGGAACTATAATTGGAGAACAGGTAGTGACCAATATGGAGACCCGGTTCATAATAGTATGTATAGATATTTGTGGTCAAATGGCCCTAAAGAATGTTTAGAGTTTGCAGATTATTCTTTTGATGAACATTTTGGACAACCAATTCCTTCTTTCCCTCCAAGAGAAGTTTTGCAAGATTATATTCTTGGAAGAGTGAGTAAAGGCAAACTTAAAAATAAAGTTAAATTAAATACAAAAGTAACCAATGTAACATTCAGCAATGAAAAATTTGAAATTACCTATCAAGACAAAGTTAAAGATGAAATTTCAAAAGATACATTTGATTATTTAGTTGTTTCTACTGGTCATTTCTCAGTTCCTTTTATTCCTGAATATAAAGGAATGAATTCTTTTCCAGGAAGAATAATGCACTCACATGATTTTAGAGATGCAGAAGAATTTAGAGGAAAAGATGTGATAGTTTTGGGAAGCAGTTATTCAGCTGAGGATGTTGCTTTACAGTGTAATAAATATGGAGCTAAAAGTGTAACTATTGGATATCGAAATGCACCTATGGGATTTAAATGGCCTGAAGGTATGAAGGAAGTTCATTATCTGGATAGATTGGAAGGAAAAAAAGCAATTTTTAAAGATGGTACTGAACAAGATGCAGATGCAATAATATTATGCACTGGTTACCTACATCATTTTCCATTTTTAGATGAAAATATAAAGTTAAAAACTCACAACAGATTATATCCTCCAAAATTATACAAAGGAGTTGTTTGGCAAGATAATCACAAACTTTTATATCTAGGTATGCAAGATCAATTCCATACTTTTAATATGTTTGATTGCCAAGCTTGGTTTGCAAGAGATGTAATTATGGGAAAAATTAAAATGCCAAGTTCTGATGAAATTAATAAAGATATCAATAAGTGGGTTGCTATGGAGGAAAAATTAGAAAACCCAGATCAAATGATTGATTTTCAAACTGAGTACACAAAAGAACTTCATGATATGTCTGACTATCCAAAAATAGATTTTGAATTAATCAGAAAACATTTCAAAGAATGGGAACATCATAAAGTAGAGGATATCTTAACTTACAGAAACAAATCGTTTTCATCACCTGTCACAGGTTCTGTTGCACCTATACACCATACTCCATGGGAAACTGCAATGGATGACTCGATGAAAACTTTTTTAAATAAATAATTAATAGTTAACTTTTAATTTTTTATTCTTTGTGATTGCACTTAAAAGTGCATGCATAAGTGGTATTTTATTTTTATTAATTTTTTTCAATATATAGGGTGCAATCTCTCTTGCTAGATCTGCGCCCTCTACCGTATCATTTTTCATAAATTTATTTTTTGCAACTTTAAAAGTGAAACCTTTTCCTAAATATTCACCCATTTTACTGTTTCTTCCTCCAACTGCACTAACATATAAGTCACCCACTCCAGCTAACCCATGAACTGTTTCTTTTTTACCTCTAAAATATTTTATTAAATATTCCATTTCATCTAACGATTTTCTAAATAAAGCTGAAGCTGTATTCTCACCTTCACCCGATCCAATAATCATAGAATATACATTTTTTATTGCAGATGAAAATTCAACACCTTTTACATCATTTGAATATTCTGTTTTGTAATATTTAGTTGAGATTAACTTTCCTATATTTTTTGTAATATTGATATTTTTATTTGCTATCACTGTGTAACTTTTAACTTTTTTTGCCAACTCTTTTGCCAAACAAGGTCCTTTTAATACTGAAATATTTAAATATTGATTTCCTCTGTTTAGTTGCTCCGACATAGTAATAATTTTTTTATTATTTCGATCATATTTAAGACCTTTGGTCAAAACGAGAATAGAAGCTTTTCTTTTTATATTTTTTAAATGTTCTCTAACCATTTCAATTCCAATAGAACTTACAGCTACAACAATTAAGTCCCATTTTTGATTAAGTAATTCTGATGAAAATTTTTTCACAGAAACTCTCTTAGATAATTTAATTTTTAATGCTGGATGAAATTTATTTTTTTTTAATAATTTATTTTGAAGATCTTTGTTGTATGGTTCAGTCAAAGTTACTTGATGATTATTGTCAATCAAAGGGAATGTAAATGCAGCACCCATTGCACCAGCGCCAATTACTAAAATTTTATTCATAGATTATCTTAAGCTAAAGTCTTTTTAATTGCTAATTTCCACCCATTTAAAAGATCTTTTCTAAAATTTTGTTTCATTTTAGGATTAAAAATTCTGTCTTTTTTCCACATATTTTTAATTTGATTTAAAGATTTATATTCTCTTATTTGATATCCAGCCAACAAAGCTACGCCCAGAGCAGTTGTTTCTAATATCTTTGGTCTAACCACTTTTAAATTAATAATGTCAGCTAAAAATTGTGTGAACCAATTGTTTGCAACCATTCCACCATCTACCTTAACTATTCTTGGTTTCAAACCATCCTTCTTCATTGAATCAAACAAATCAAAACTTTGATAACCAACAGATTCTACTGTTGCTCTCACTATACTTTTCCAATCACTGTCTCTTGTTAGTCCTGTAATTACTCCTCTAGCATCTGGTCTCCAATAAGGAGCTCCCATTCCACTAAAAGCTGGTACAACAAAAACACCATCATTAATTTTAGATGATTTTGAAATCTTTTCAGTTTCAGGTGCTTTTTTAATCAATTTTACTTTATCTCTTAGCCATTGTACTCCTGCGCCTGCTATAAAAATTGAACCTTCTAAGGCGTAAGTATTTTTATTATTTAATCGATAACAAATAGTAGTCAGTAATTTATTTTTTGAATTAATTTTCTTTGGACCGGTGTTCATAATAACGAATGCACCAGTACCATATGTACTTTTTATAGATCCTTTTTCAAAACAAGTTTGTCCAAATGCTGCAGCCTGCTGGTCACCAAGAACTGCTGAAATTGAAATTTCAACTCCTGTAATTTTTTTATCTGTTTTTCCAAAATTATCTGCTGAGTTCTTAACTTCTGGCAAAATTTTTTTTGGGATATTTAGTTTTTTTAAAATTTCTTTATCCCATTTATTATTATTAATATTATAAAGCATTGTTCTGCTTGCATTAGATGCTTCTGTTAAATGCTGCTTACCTTTTGTTAGTTTCCAAATTAAAAATGTATCTACAGTGCCAAACAATAAATCATTAGAACCAAGTAGTTTTTTTGAAATTTTAACATTATCTAAAATCCATTTAATTTTAGTTGCTGAAAAATATGGATCTATAAATAATCCAGTTTTATTTCTAAATGAGTTTTCATAATTTTTTTTCTTAAGTAATTTACAGTAATCTTGGGTTCTTCTATCTTGCCATACAATTGCATTATAAATTGGCTTTCCTGTTTTTTTATTCCATAAAATTGTAGTTTCTCTTTGATTTGTAATTCCAATTGTGAGTATGTGGCCTTTTAATTTTTTGGCTTTATTTATTACTTGTTTTAAAGCTCTAAGTGTTGTGGACCAGATCTCATTTGGATTATGTTCAACCCAGCCATTTTTTGGAAAATATTGTTTAAATTCATATTGTGAAACAAAAACAATATTACCTTTTGTATCAAATAAAATTACTCTTGAAGATGTCGTTCCTTGATCGATGGAAATAATAAATTTTTTCAATGGACTAAGCTATACCTAAGTGTTTTTTTCTTTTCTCAACCCAAGTTCTGATTAAATTATCAAAAATCAATCCTATGAAAGCAACACAGATACCTAGTGTTAAGCCTATTCCAGCTCCATTTTTATCTGACAATGCCTTTAAAATATATTGTCCTAAATCTTCTGTTCCAATAAAAGCTCCAATTATGACCATAAATAAAGCAAATACGATTGTTTGATTTATTCCAAGCATCATATGTGGGAAAGCTAATGGAAATTCAATCTTAGTTAATCTTTGAAATTTATTAACACCAGACATCGTTGCTGCTTCATGCAAACCAGCAGGTACACTTCTTAATCCTTCAATAGTATATCTGGTTGCTGGAATTGTTGCGTAAACAATTACTGCAATTAAAACTGAAGTATCTGTAATTCCAAATAACATCATTACTGGAATTAAGTATACAAACGATGGGAACGTTTGAAAAATATCACAAACACCCAACATAAATGCAGCCGACTTTTTATTTTGGAAACATAAAGTTCCAACCGTAAAACCTATTATGCAAGAAACTACTACTCCAAAAGTTGCCATGTATAATGTAACCAATGCTCTATCCCACCATGGACTTAATGCTATAAATAAAGTTAAAGCGGCAACAACTAACGCTGATCTAATTCCTCCAATTAAATAACCAGCACCTACAGCTAATACCAAAGTAGCAACAGCTGGCATTCTTAAATACAAAGCTCTCATTGGCTGAAGCACATCTACAATTAACCAGGTATTGAATGCCTTGATATAAATAAAGAAAGTATCAAAAATCCAATCCACACCTTTGTTCCAAAAATCAGCTGTTGAAATTCCTTTATTATGTGGAACTTCAAATAAATAATTAAATGTATCTTTGAAAACAAAAGTACCGATATAAGCAAGAACAATTCCAATAACTATTGAGCCACCAAAAAATATAATATTTTTATTTCTTTGGAAAAAAGTAAGATTACCAAAATAATCTTGTTGTTGGTTTGCCCAAGCCAATGACATCTTATCCAATAAAATTGCAATCAAACTTATACACAAACCTGCTTCAAGGGCTAGACCAATATTAAGCTGGTTAAGAGCTAACAACAAATTAAATCCTAAACCTTTTGCGCCGATGAATGCTGATATAACAGCCATAGAAAAACAAACCATAATAACTTGGTTAACTCCAATTAAGATATCTCTTCTTGCTGTTGGTATTAATACTTTCAGCATCAACTGCCAATTAGTACAACCACTCATTCTTCCTGCTTCTATCACTTCTGGAGGAACTGCTCTTAATCCTAAAATAGTTAATAAAATCATTGGAGGCACTGCCACTACCATCGTAATTATTACAGCTGCGTGATCACCAACACCAAATAAAACAAGTGCAGGAACTAATACTGCGTATTGAGGCATTGTTTGCATCACTAAAAGAATTGGATACAAAGCATTTTCAACTCTTTTACTTTTGTAAGCTGCAATACCTAAACCTAATCCAAAAATAAATGAAAGCGGAGCTGCTACCAATATAAAAGAAAGCGTTTGCATTGATGGCTTCCATTGACCAAATACTGAAATATAGATCATGGTTACCCCAGCAAATAATGCTAAACCAAAACCACTTAACTTATAAGCAAGTATTGCTGCTCCAGCTGCAACTATAGTCCATGGCAATCCTGGTAATTCTGCCCAAGGATTTTCATCAATCCAATCCCAACTTGTAAATGCAACAATTGTATCAAGTCCTCCCAATAAAACTTCCCTAATTAGTTCAATTAAAAAAGTCATAAATGATGTTAAATTTCTACTTATCTCTAATAATAATGGTCTAGTTTTAAACTCTTGAGTATCTTCATTCCAAAACTCCATTGGCATCCACTCGTTCATTAAGAAAAATAAAGAGTCGTTTATCCAAATAGGCAACCAACCAAGTAAAGGTGGTAATCTCCAAAACACATCAAACGCATAATATCGTACCTCTTTACCTAGAAAAAAATAGACACTTTGGTTAGGGTCTTTTACAAATTCTGCTTGGCCTCTTATGAATTTATAAGTTTCAGGAACTTCTATTGCAAAACATAGAGCAAAAAATACAATTAGCAAAAATATCCATTGAAACAACTTTGGGTATTTTTTTAAATATTCCATGTTTTAGCTACTATTTTTTCTTCCTCCAAAAACTGTATCAATAATTGTTGAAGGTTTTATTGAACCAATAATATTGTTATTTGAGTCAACTACACCTACTAATTTTTCTTGAGTAAGAATTTTTTCTGCAACATTTTCTATGATGTCATCTTTTGAAACCTTTAAATCTCCTAAATTATCTTTATTTGAAGTATCCATTACATCTTCAATTACTAAAACTTTTTCTCTTGGTACTTCTTCCGTAAATTTTCTTACATATTCTGTAGCTGGATTTAAAACAATGTTTGCAGGAGTATCCAATTGTTCGATAATACCATCTTTCATAATTGCTATTCGATCAGCTAATTTTAATGCTTCATCAAAATCATGAGTAATAAACATGATGGTTTTTTGTAATTTTTCTTGCAGCCTTAAAAACTCATCTTGCATTTCTTTTCTTATTAATGGGTCTAATGCTGAAAATGGTTCATCTAAGAACCAAATATCAGGTTCCA